>ERZ777011.725-NODE-725-length-46469-cov-3.902465_pt1 | contig 46469 bp, 40 predicted proteins | sample MGYA00374964_ERZ777011 | MGnify/ENA primary metagenome ERZ777011 (study PRJEB29310, sample SAMD00008975) | mouse gut metagenome | study: EMG produced TPA metagenomics assembly of the Metagenome analysis of fecal microbiota from mouse which was promoted...
GATGTGTTCCGGTGTTCGGTTTTGAGGGTACAATGGCCCTTGGGCATGTGCCCGCAGAATCGGATTATGATTACAGAAACTTCGAGGTATTTACTTCGAGGTTTTTTTGTACCATATCATATAATTGATGCAGAGGAGCATTTTTCTGAAAAGAGAGAAGTTCGGTGCCGGTTATTTATGCCGTACGTTTGGAACCGGAACCGGAAAATCCCCCGCCCTCAGGAAAGGAGGGACAGGGGATTTTTTTTATTGCTTTTGTTCGGCAGAAGAATTTCTTTTGGCAAAGAAAGAGTCAATACTTTTTTTGATTTCCTCTTCGGGCATGGTTTTCAACAGATAACCCTTGGGTTTCAAGGCTGTAACTTTCTTTACGCTCTCGCGGTCCCCCCTGGCGGTCAGGAAGATCACCGGAATATCTGCGGTTTCCTTTTCCGAACGGATCATTTCCAGGGTCTGCCTGCCGTCGCAGACAGGCATTTCATAGTCCAGCAGGATCAGATCCGGCCGGTTTACGGTCAGGCTTTGAATGGCGGCCAAACTGGAACCGGCTTCCGTGATATTATAGTCCTGAATCAGAAGCTGCTTGATTTTTGCGCGCATGAAATCTGAGTCGTCAACGATGAGGATTTTTTCCCGGACACGCTTTTCGGTGGACAGATATTCATTGATTGCTTCCATGGCATTATTGTGATCAATGCTGGGCATGATCTTGCCCCGTATCGGGTCCGAAGCGGTTACACAGAAAGCAAAATAGCCTTCACCGGTATCAAAGAGCAGGCTGCAGGGAATATTACTGCGGTCAAAGGAGTCCAAAAGCTGTTCCCGGGTCAGCAGGGATTCCTTGGTCAACTCAAACAGGTCAACAGACGGAAAGCTTTCCCGGAGCTGTTCCAGGAATTGGCGGCTCATGTAGCGGATAACATTGATTACCATGTCGTCAACCCGGTGATATTGTGTATTCAGTATATCGCTGACAACCTTGAGCAGAAGAGATTCCTCAAAGATTATGGTGATTTCCCATTTTTCTTTTTTCTGTCCGCTGTATACAAAACGCAGACATACCATTTTGCCGAAATCCTCTCCGGAATATTGCTCGCTGATCAGCTTGGCACTGAGATGGAGTATGCCGTCCATAAGCTGGATAATGCTTTGCCCCAGAGCCTCTTTTTCTTTTTCGTGGGGAATATCCGTCCATTTGCTCTTTATCCTGCCGGTGATCGCCAGATCTTCCGTGGAGGTATGGGCAATTACCCAGCCGATGCAGACGCCGAGAAAGTGGCGTATGGATTCGACGGAGTAGTTTGTTTCCTCCAGTTCCTGCTCAAGGGCGGGGAGTGTATCGTTTCTGAAATTGTCGTGGAGACGTTTATGTAAATCATAATCGCCATAGCCTATGGAACGCATATAGCTTTCCTCGTGTTCAAAATGCTCCAGGGTATGATTTTTCAAATATTTGACACCCTCGCGGCAAACCCATTCGCTTTTCTCTTCATCTTCGCTGAGACGCAGCAGCTTATCCATGGTTGAAAAGAGCTGCTTATGTTCCCGGTCAATAAAATCAACGCCAATTTTGTATCTGTCATGCCATACGATCTGATTCACGTTTACTCCTATCTGCCCGTGAAAAAGGGCGTAATATATTTTCTGAAAGACATTATAACACCTATTTGTCCTTTTGACCATCTAAAACTTCCTATAAAAAGTAATTCCGGCGGAGGATTACTTTTTTTCACAAAATTTTCAGATTGTAGTTTCATTTTTTCGGAAAGTGTGATAAAATAATGTAGACTGGATGGGTGATAGGATTTTGGCCTATGCCTGAGAAAAGCAACGAGGTGGAAAAATGGATACTAAAATTTTATTGGAAAACGGAACGAATGAGTTAGAAATCCTTGAATTCACGTTGGGAAACAATTCGTATGGCATTAATGTTGCCAAGATCAGGGAAATCATTACATATGAACCGGTTACCCCTGTTCCGAATTCCCATCCCAGCATTGAAGGCATTTTCATGCCGAGGGACATTATGATCACTGCAATTGATCTGAAGAACTGCCTGGGCAGAGGGGTTTCCGAACCTACCGGGTTGTTTATCCTGACAAACTTTAATAAGCTGGATCTGGCATTCCATGTTGACAGTGTGCAGGGAATACACAGGGTATCCTGGAGAGACATTATCAAGCCGGACGCAACCATCTCTACTACGGATGAAAGCGTATCTACGGGTATTATCAAGCAGGACGGAAAGCTGATTATTATTCTTGATTTTGAGAAGATCGTTACGGATATTAACCCGGAGACGGGCCTTAAGGTATCGGAAATCACCGAGCTGGGAGAAAGAAAGAGAAGCAGGGTGCCTGTCCTCATTGCAGAGGATTCTCCCCTCCTGAATAAGCTGATTGTGGACTGCCTGAAGAAAGCAGGATATGACAATCTGATTCACACGGAGAACGGACAGAGGGCTTATGATGTCATTACCCAATGCAAGGCTGACGGCAGTCTGAAGGATCATGTCCGTTTGATTATCACGGATATTGAGATGCCGGAGATGGACGGCCACAGACTTACAAAGCTTGTGAAATCTGATGAGACGACGGCGGATATTCCGATTATCATATTCTCTTCGCTGGTAAATGAAGACATGAAGAGGAAGGGTGAGGAACTGGGAGCGGATGCACAGCTTTCCAAGCCGGAAATCGGTAATTTGGTAAAAATAGTGGACCGGCTGGTTGAAGAGAAGCATTTGGATGAATAAAAATAATTTGAACAGGGCCGGGGTAATTCCCGGCTCTTTTCATGCACAGACCTGTGCACAAAGCGCTATGGCCAAGCGCTATAGCGCTTGAAATATACTGCTGAAGCGGTGTGCAGGCCGCGCGGTGAGCGGGGAAGAAGGCCGTTCCCTGTTGGATGATGAGTATGGAATGGAGACGGAATGGAGACAGAGAAGATTCTTGCAGGGATAGGGAATGCGGACATGGTTCTTGTGGGAATGGGAGAGGACTTTGATGACGGCAAGCGTCTTCAGGGCTGTCCTGGATATGCGGAAGGGAAACAATATCTGCGGGATACAGGGCAGCACTGGCTCATACCGCTGTGGAATGAATATTGTTCGGCGGGTATGGGGGAGGATGTGGTCAGCCCCGTTTTGGAAAAGCTGGCGGGAATTCTGGCGGGGAAAAATTATTTTGTGGTCGCCACCGCTACGGACAGCCGAATTTTCAAAGCACCATGGAAACAGGGCAGGCTTGTCATGCCATGTGGGACGACGTTAAAAAAGCAGTGTACCGGCGGATGCGGGTTAGAGGAAGTAAGTGAGGAAGAGCGGAAGCGGCTGAATTCTTTTTTCGAAGAACTGTCGGCGGCAAGCCTTCAGAAAGCAGATTTACGGGAAGCAGGTTTGCAGAAGGCAGGTTTGCGGGAAGCGGGCTTCCAGAAAGCAGATTTACGGGAAGCGGGTTTACAGCAAACAGGCTTTTTGGGTGGCGGAAGAGGAAAGCTTACGGAATGCCGCCACTGCGGCAGGGATATGGTACTGAATACTGTTTATGCGGAAGCGTATGACGAGCAGGGATATTTGGAACAGTGGCAGACGTATATGAAGTGGCTTCAGGGAACGATAAACCGCAGGCTGGTGGTGATGGAGCTTGGGGTGGGTATGCGGTTTCCGTCGGTTATCCGCTGGCCTTTTGAAAAGGCAGCCTATTTTAATCAGAAGGCCTTTTTCATTCGAGTGAATGAAAGGCTTTACCAGATGACGGAAGAATTGTCGGGAAAAGGATGCTCAATTCCTAAGAATGCAATTGCCTGGTTGGAAAGACTATGATACAATGTTAGCGGTGCTGTTACAGATATGGCGAAAGAAAAACAGGAAAGTTGAGGAGAAGCTATGCCTTCACAGGAAGATTATCTGGATAATCTGTTAAGGGATGTGGCAGAAGACAATGAAATACAGGAAGATGTATCGGATCAGGATATACTGAATCAGGACATACCGGATCAGGATATACTGGGTCAGGACACACCGGATCAGGATATACTGGGTCAGGACACATTGGATCATGACATATTCGATCAGGATGCGTCGGATCAGAGTGTGCCTGGTCTGGACGCCGAGGCACCTGATCTGGATGCCGTCAGCGGGATGTCCGAAGAGGAGATTGACAAGCTGCTTTCTGCAGGCAGTGCACAGGAAGATACGGATTTTTACAATACGTCAGATATGGATATACCTGACGAGGATGTATTGAAAATGCTGGAGGACAGTGACGACGAAGGTCTTCAGGACATTCAGGAGCTTCTGCAGAAGTCGGATAATAATGAAGCAGTGGATGAATCCGTTACCGCCCTGCTGGAGGATTATCCCGAGGAAGATATTGACAGCCGTGCCCTGGAAGAGAAGATTCTGGGAAGTGATAAGGAAATTGACGGCAAGGAAGAGAAGAAGCGTCAGGCTCGGGAAAAGAAGGAACTTGCCAGGGCGGAAAAAGAAAGAAAGAAGGAAGAGGCCGCAGCCAGAAAGGCGGAGAAGAAGGCGGCCAGGGCCGGGCAGAAGGCGGCGAAGCCTAAGAAAAGCAAAGGCGGCAAGCAGGCGGCGGTGCCGGAGGAAGCCGGTACGGAAGAAGCGGTGGATTCCGACATGTTTGACCCGTCTGTTCTGGATTCCATTGTTTCTGCCGCCGACCGGGCAGGGGGTAAACCGGAGCAGATGACCGATGAGCTGGCAGAGGTGTTCCCTGAGCCGGAAAGTAACGAAGAACCGCTGCAGGGGACGCCGGGGCTGGATGATCTGGACCTGGGAAGCCTTTTTGGCGGTGATGCGGACGATTCCGATGTGGCAAAGAGTATCGGAGAAGCGGATTCTGATTTTCCTGATTTCCTGGCAGGGGATGGCATTGACCTGGCGGATCTTGAGGATGCGGATATACTGCGGGAAAAAGAGAAAGAAGGGCCGAAGCAGAAACAGGGATTTTTTGCAAAGATCATGAACTTCCTGACGGAGGAGGAAGAAGAAAACGAGGATATAAAGCTTTCCCAGGAAAACCAGGACATCCTGAATGACCTGGATAAGGAAGGAAAGGGAGCAAAGGGGAAGAAGGGAAAGAAAGGAAAGGGCAAAGGCAAAGAGGAGGATAAGGAAAAGGAAAGTAAAAAAATAAAAGAAAAGCCCAAGAAGAAGGAGCCCAAGCCCAAGAAGGAGAAGCCGCCCAAGGAGCCGGATAACACACCGCCGGGGAAAAAGCTTACGTTGAAAAAGATGCTGCCGGTCCTGCTGGTGGGCCTGTCGGTTGGGGTGCTGCTGTTTGTATTTGTCAATTCCGCAGTGGATTATTCCGACAAGAAGATTGCAAGGACGGCATATTATGAAGGGGATTACCAGACCTGTTACCAGAATTTATTTGGTAAGGATCTGAATGAGACCGAAAGCATTATGTACGGCAAGTCTGAAAGCATTCTGTATATCAGACTGTGGACCCGGGAATATGAGCTCTTTATGGGCGAGGGTGACAGGGTGAGAGCCCTGGACAGCCTGATACAGACGGTGGATGCTTATCCGGAGCTGTATGCTTATGCCGGGCAGTGGAACGCAGAGCCGGAGATTGCCGCGGGCTATGCCACTATTTTGAACTATCTTGCCAATGAATTCGGCCTGACGGAGGCTCAGGCCCAGGCTATTGCCGCCGAGCGCAGTGACCGGGAATATACACGGATGGTGACGGCTATTGCAGGAGGGAGATCCTTTGACAACTGGAATGCGCCGGCGGTTCCGGAGGAACCGGATACAGAGCCGGAGCTTCCCGCCGGGGAGGAGGAGCAGATGCCGGATCCTCTGCCGGAAGAAGGTGAGCTGGGAGGCGATACCTTTATCGATAACCAATAGGGCAATGGTACAAAAAGCCGCATGTACAGCGGATCACCGCATGTGCGGCGGACGGAAACGAGGATAAACATGATTGCAATTATTGATTATGACGCGGGGAATATCCGAAGTGTGGAGAAAGCCTTTGCGTTTCTGGGAGAGACACCCGTGGTTACCGGGGATCCGGAGGTGATCCTTGGTGCGGACGGGGTTGTCCTTCCCGGAGTCGGCGCCTTCGGGGATGCCATGAAGAAGCTGAAGGCCTGTGAGCTGGACAAGGTAGTCAGACGGTGTGTTGACAAGGGCACGCCGTTTTTGGGGATATGTCTGGGACTGCAGCTGCTTTTTGAAAGCAGCGAGGAATCCCCGGGAGTGGAAGGGCTGCACATTCTGGAGGGCAGAATCGTGAGAATTCCGTCGGAAGGAGGCTTAAGGGTACCGCATATCGGCTGGAACAGCCTGCAGTTTCCCAACGGGGGACGTCTGTTTGAAAATCTGGGCGGGAATCCTTATGTATATTTTGTCCATTCGTATTATTTGCAGGCGGCGGATGAAAGCATTGTCACTGCCACTGCGGATTACGGCGTGAAAATCCATGCTTCCGTGGAGAAGGGGAATCTGTTTGCCTGTCAGTTTCATCCGGAGAAAAGCTCCGATGTGGGAATGCAGATACTCAGGAATTTTATGAAAGTGGTGAGAGGTTGACAGGATGTATACAAAGAGAGTGATTCCCTGCCTGGATGTAAAGGACGGAAGGGTTGTCAAGTGCGTTAAGTTCCTGAACCCCAGGGATGCCGGTGACCCGGCGGAGGCGGCGGCGGCTTATGACAGGGAAGGTGCAGACGAACTGACATTTCTGGACATTAACGCTTCGGCGGACAGCCGGGCCACCCAGCTTCAGTGGGTAAGCCGGGTGGCGGAAAGGGTGTTTATTCCCTTTACCGTAGGGGGCGGTGTCCGCACCGTAGAGGATTTCAGGGCCATACTGCGGGAGGGGGCGGATAAGATTGCCATTAATTCCGCGGCAATCATGAATCCCAGGCTGATCTCGGACGGGGCCGAGAAATTCGGCAGCCAGTGTGTGGTTGTGGCAATTGATGCAAAGCGCAGGGCAGACGGCAGCGGATGGAATATATATAAAAACGGCGGCCGCGTGGATATGGGAATGGATGCCATAGAATGGGCCGTCAGGGCGGAAAAGCTGGGAGCAGGTGAAATACTGCTGACCAGTATGGACGGGGACGGCACAAGAGAGGGCTATGACCTGGAGCTGACCAGGGCGGTGGCGGAGGCCGTGAAAATTCCCGTAATTGCATCGGGGGGCGCAGGGAAGCCGGAGCATTTCTATGATGCGTTGGTTGAGGGTAAGGCGGAAGCCGTACTGGCGGCTTCTTTATTCCATTATAAGGAGCTGGAGATCCGTGAGGTGAAGGAATACCTGCGGAGTAAGGGCGTCAGTGTACGCCTGTGATATAAAAGCTTTGCGAGGCGTCTGTGAATAATCGGGGAATGGCGAGGGCATGACGGTAAACGAGGCGCTTCGTGATTGACAGCATCTATATTGACAGTATCTGTTTGAAAGGATCCGGGAAACTATGGCGATGATTACAAATGACTGGCTGGCGGAGCTGGAGCCGGAGTTCCACAAGCCCTATTATAAAGAATTATATCGGTTTGTTCTGAAGGAATATAACACATCTCAGGTCTTTCCGCCGGCGGATGATATTTTTAATGCGTTTCATCTGACGCCTCTGAGCCAGGTGAAGGTAGTTATCATCGGGCAGGATCCCTATCATAATGTGGGGCAGGCCCATGGGCTTTGCTTTTCCGTGAAGCCGGAGGTAGACATACCTCCTTCCCTGGTAAATATTTATAAGGAACTCCAGGATGACCTGGGCTGCTACATTCCCGATAACGGTTATCTGGTCAAATGGGCAAAGCAGGGGATACTGATGCTGAATACGGTTCTGACCGTCCGGGCCCACATGGCAAATTCCCATCGGGGGAAAGGGTGGGAGGAATTTACGGATGCCGCCATCAGGGCATTAAACAGGCAGGACCGGCCCATTGTGTTTATCCTCTGGGGCAGGCCGGCGCAGATGAAGGAGCGGATGCTGGACAATCCAAACCATTTGATTTTAAAGGCGCCCCATCCCAGCCCTTTATCGGCGTATAACGGATTTTTCGGCAGTAAGCCGTTCAGCCAGACCAATCGCTTTCTGGAGGAACACGGCGTAACGCCCATAGACTGGCAAATCGAAAACGTAAACAGCGCAGAAGAAAATCAAGCGACGCGTAGCGGCATTTGATTTTCCTGCGCGTTTAACGAGCAAGCGCCTGCGACAGCAGGCAGTAAGCGCGACAGCGCGGGCTTGCGAGTATAGTTCGATACAGAAGAAAATCAAAGCGCAAAGTGACTTACGTCACTTGGTAGCGGCATTTGATTTTCCTGCGCGTTTAACGAGCAAGCGCCTGCGACAGCAGGCAGTAAGCGCGACAGCGCGGGCTTGCGAGTATAGTTCGATGCAGAAGAAAATCAAAGCGCAAAGTGACTTGCGTCCCTTGGCAGCGGTATTTGCTTGGAGAGAAGGGCAAGATGGATCAAATCATATTGACAGAGCCTGAATTGATGTATGCAGATGATATATGGGCGTTTCGTCAGGAAATCATGGATTGCGATGCAGAAAGCGAAGACCGGTTTGCCGGCTGCATCTCTCTGGATGTAAGCACGTCGGCCGAGGAGTGGATCAAAATATGTAAGCTGAGAAGGTGTGAGGAAACATGCGGTGAAGCGGGGACGACAGTTCCTTCACATATGTATCTGGCCGTCCGCAGGAAGGATCTTAAAATCGTGGGAATGATAGATTTACGCCACCATATTAATCATCCCGTTCTTGGAACCTGGGGAGGACACTGCGGTTTTTCGGTACGCCCCTGTGAACGGGGGAAGGGATATGCGAAGGAAATGCTTCGCTTGAATGTATTGAATGCAAAGGCATTGGGAATACCTAAGCTTCTGGTGACATGTGATGTGGAGAACAGGGCCAGCGAAAGGGTAATACTTGCCAATGGCGGCGTTTATGAGAAAACGATAGATGTTGACGGCAGCGGCGTAAAGAGGTACTGGATTTCGGCTGTATAATGCTGCAGAAAAATAAGATAGAAAAGGATGCTGAAAAACAATGAAAATTGCAATTATGGGCTATGGAAATCTTGGAAGAGGAGTAGAGTGTGCCGTCAGTCAGAACGACGACATGGAGCTGGCAGGGGTGTTCACGAGAAGGGATCCCCAAATGGTAAAAACGGTAAGCGGCGTAACGGTATATCATGTGGATCATTTGTTGGAGAAAAAGGACGAGATCGACGTGCTGGTGATGTGCGGAGGTTCTGCTACGGATCTGCCGGGACAGACTGCAGAGTATGCGAAATATTTTAATGTAGTGGACAGCTTCGATACCCATGCGAAGATTCCCGAGCATTTTGCAAGGGTGGATCAGGCGGCGAAGGAAGGCGGAAAGGTGGCTATGATCTCCGTGGGCTGGGATCCGGGCATGTTTTCCCTGAACAGGCTGTATGCCGGTGCGATTCTGCGGGAGGGTAAGGATTACACATTCTGGGGCAAAGGGGTCAGTCAGGGACATTCCGATGCCATTCGCAGGATTCCCGGGGTAAAGGATGCCAGGCAGTATACCATTCCGGTGGAATCTGCCCTTGCCGCAGTGAGAAACTGTGAAAATCCGGAGCTGACCGTCAGGCAGAAGCATACCAGGGAGTGCTTTGTGGTGACGGAGGAGGGCGCGGATCAGGCGCGGATCGAGGAAGAAATCAAGACCATGCCGAATTATTTCGCCGAATATGATACCACCGTTCATTTCATCAGCGAGGAAGAGCTTCGGCGGGATCACGCAGGGATTCCTCACGGCGGCCTGGTGATTCGAACGGGAAAAACCGGTGCAGGCGGCGGGCATAATCATGTGATCGAGTACAGCCTGAAGCTGGACTCCAACCCGGAGTTTACGGCCTGTGTGCTGGCGGCCTATGCAAGGGCGGCATACCGTATGAGCAAAGAGGGTATACTGGGCTGTAAGACGGTGTTTGATGTAGCGCCGGCGTATCTTAGCCCCCTGACACCGGAAGAGATGAGACGCACGCTTTTATAAGCCGGCTGCGGCAGGCCCGGGTATTACTGTAGAAGAGTGATTGAGGAGACATTATGGAAAAAAGAGCGTTTGTGACAAAGGCACAGGTGGAAGAGATTGTAAAGAAGTATCCGACACCTTTCCACATTTATGATGAAAAAGGGATTCGTGAGAATGCAAAAGCCCTGAAGGAGGCCTTTGCCTGGAATCCGGGATATAAAGAATTTTTTGCAGTCAAGGCGACGCCAAATCCCTTTCTGATTAATATTTTGCGGGATTACGGCTGTGGCTGCGACTGTTCGTCCATGACGGAGCTGATGCTTTCGGAGGCTTTGGGGGTGAAGGGAGGGGACATCATGTTTTCCTCCAATAATACGCCGGCGGAGGAGTTTGCTTATGCGGCCGGGCTGGGGGCCACCATCAATCTGGACGATATTACCCATATTGATTTTCTGGAGAAGACTCTGGGCTATCTGCCTGAGACCTTAAGCTGCCGTTTTAATCCGGGGGGATATTTTTCCCTGGGTACCGATATTATGGACAATCCCGGTGATGCAAAATACGGATTTACCAGGGAACAGATGTTTGAAGGCTATCGCATTTTAAAGGCCAAGGGAGTGAAAAAGTTCGGCATTCATGCTTTCCTGGCAAGCAACACTGTGACCAACGAGTATTATCCCGTTCTGGCCAGACAGCTTTTTGAGCTTGCCGTGGAACTGAAAGAGAAGACGGGCGTCCATATTGCCTTTATCAATCTGTCCGGCGGGATCGGAACGCCCTACAGGCCGGATCAGGAGCCAAATGACATCCGTGTCATAGGAGCGGCAGTACATCAGGTATATGACGAGGTGCTGGTTCCCGCGGGTATGGGAGACGTGGCGATCTATACGGAGCTGGGGCGCTTCATGATGGCGCCTTACGGACATCTGGTGACAAAAGTGATCCATGAAAAGCATACTTACAAGGAATACCTGGGAGTGGATGCCTGTGCGGTTAATCTGATGCGTCCCGCCATGTACGGCGCTTATCATCATATTACCGTTCTGGGCAGGGAAGAGGAAAGCTGTGACCACATGTATGATGTCACGGGTTCCCTGTGTGAAAACAATGATAAATTTGCCATAGACCGCATGCTGCCCAGGGTGGAGATGGGAGATTACATTGTGATCCATGATACCGGGGCCCACGGTTTCTCCATGGGCTATAATTACAATGGAAAACTGAAATCCGCGGAGCTTCTGCTGTGTGAAGATGGCAGCGTGGAGCTGATCCGCAGGGCGGAAACCCCTATGGACTATTTTGCAACCTTTGACTGTTTTGATATTTTCCAAAGGTTATCCCAGATTAGCGCAAGAGAGGAGGGCACTGTTTCATGAGGTATCCCGAGAATCTGTCGCCGGGCGGGATGATCGGCTTTCTGGCCCCTTCCTTCGGCTGTGCGGCAGAACCTTACAGAACCGCTTTTCGACATGGACTGGAACGTCTGGAAGGGATGGGCTACAGGACTCTGCAGGGGCCTAACTGTTATTGTGACAATGGCGTCGGAATCAGCAGCAGTCCGGAAAAATGCGGTGCAGAGGTGATGGAGATGTTTGCTTCGGAGGCGGACTGCCTGATTTCCTGCGGAGGCGGGGAGCTGATGTGTGAGATCCTGCCTTATGTGGACTTTGAGCGGCTGGCCCGGCTGAAGCCGAAGTGGTTCATGGGATACTCCGATAATACGAATCTGACATTTACATTGGCAACCCTGGCAGATACGGCTTCCGTGTATGGTCCCTGTGCGTCTGCCTTTGGCATGGAGCCTCTGCACGCTTCGGTCGAGGACGCGTTTGGAATTTTAACCGGCAGGGTGCAGACCGTGAAAAGCTATGGTACCTGGGAGAAGGAGAGCTTAAAAAGCGAAGAAGCTCCCTGTGCGCCCTATCATCTGACAGAGCCGTTAAGAATCAGGAAATTCCGGGGAGAAACGGAGCTTGGGGAGGCGGAGGAGCTGCGGTTTTCCGGGCGGCTTCTGGGGGGCTGTATGGACTGCCTTGTGAATCTGCTGGGCACCCGCTTTGACAGGACAGTGGATTTTGTGGAGAAATACAAGGAGGATGGGATTATCTGGTTCCTGGAGTCCTGCGACCTCAATGTGTTTGGCATCCGCCGGGCCATGTGGCAGATGGAAGAAGCCGGCTGGTTTCGGCATGTGAAGGGATTTCTGATCGGCAGGCCGGCGAACGGAGAGCCGATGATGAACCTGAATTCCTGTGATGCCGTGCTCCAAGTGGCCGGGCGCAAAAATGTGCCCGTGCTCATGGATGTGGATCTTGGGCACTGTCCGCCGATGATGCCCCTTGTTGTCGGAAGCCTGGGAGAGGTAACAGCGGCGGGAAACGGCATGACGGTGAGTATGACATCATTATAAAAAGGAGTATGCCGATTTGTTGAAGCGTGAAAAAAAGGAAAAAAGTATCCGCACAAGGATGGTCGGGATGGTTCTGCTGCCCATCCTTGTGTTGAGTCTGCTGATTATTTTCATAGGCATGGCATTGCTCTACCGGTTATATACCCAAAGTATCCGGAATGAGCTGACAGCAACTACCAATGTAGTACTGGACTGTTTAAACCTTACGGTCAGGGGGGATTATGCGTATGAATCGGGTATGCTGTTAAAGGGAGACTTGAATATTACGGATTCCACAATGCTGTATCGTGTTCAGGAAAAGGCTCAGATTGATATTACCATATTCTGGCAGGATACCCGTATTTTATCAACGGTGTCCAATGAATACGGAGTTTCTGCCGTGGGAACCAGGGCGGCTAAGGAGGTTATTGAGGCCGTTCTGGAAAGAGGGGAATGTTATTATTCCACAAATCTGGATATTAACGGAGTACCTTATATCGGATATTATATGCCGATAAAAAATGCAGACGGCACCATTGTCGGAATGATTTTTGCCGGCAAGAAAACGAATATGGTATATCAGGGAATCAAAGCGGTAATGCTGTGGTTTGTTGGGATTTCGGCTGCCGCCAGCATTCTGGCGGTAATTATCAGCAGTGTGTATTCCAACCGCATGACATCGGATATAAACCTGATAAACTCTTTTCTGAAAACAATTTCCGAAGGAGATTTAACGGTAAATCTTGATAAAAGAATTGCCTGCAGAAAAGATGAGCTGGGCAGAATCGGAGAGTATGCTTCCAGAATGAGGACGGATCTGAAGAAAATGATCGAAAGAGATCCCCTTACTTCGCTGTATAACAGGCGCAGCTGCAACAACCGATTAAGAGCCCTGGAGAACACGCAGTCGGAGTATACGGTGGTCATGTGTGATATTGACTGGTTCAAGAAGATCAATGACACCTACGGGCACGATGCCGGAGATTATGTTTTGGTGACGCTTTCAAAGCTGATCGGTGAAAATGTTAAGGGCTGCGGATTTGCAAGCCGCTGGGGCGGAGAGGAATTTCTGCTGGTTTATCAGCTGGCCCATGATGAGGCAATGCAAAAGGTGCGTCTGATGCAGCAAAGTATCCGGGAGTATGATTTTACATATGAAGGGAAAGCAATTCAGGTCAGCATGACGTTCGGCGTGGAGGCAGGTAACGGGTCCGTGCCTTACGAACGGCGGATTTCCCTGGCAGACGGGAATTTGTATGTGGGTAAGAATAACGGGCGGGACCAGATAATTGACGGACGGGCCGTATAACGGCAGGTATGCCGGGCAGGAGGAGACGGATATGAGGAAGGTTTTGGCGGGGATACTGGCAGGTATGATGATTTTCATGGCAGGATGCGGCAGTGTACCCGGGAATACGGTACATAGCCTGAGCGATCTGGAAGGAAAGACAATCGGCGTGCAGTTAAAGACAACCGGTGACAGTTATGCAACGGAAATCAAGGATGCGGATGTTCAGCGCTTTGCGAAAGGGCGTGATGCGGTGGAGGCACTGCGGGCAGGGAAAATAGACGCTGTCATGCTGGATGATGCGCCGGCTAATGTATTTGTCAGGGAATACGGAGACATCAGGATCCTGGAAGAGGCCTATGCGGATGAAGAATACGGGATTGCCGTCAGCAAGGATAATCCGGAGCTGCTGCAAAGGATGAATCATGCGCTGGAAAAACTGCAGTCCGAGGGGACCATAGACCAAATTGTGAAAGCGTGGATAGAGGGGGGAGAAACCAGGTCCGCTTATGAGGGACAGACCAGGGATTCCTATGCGGGAGGCACGCTGCTGATGCTGACCAACGCAGAATTCCCTCCTTATGAGGAAAAGCTGGAAGACGGAACCATTGTGGGAATTGACATAGACATCATGAAGGCAATCTGTGATGAGCTGGATATGAAGCTGCAGGTGGAGCATACCTCCTTTGATTCGCTGATTGCGTCGCTGCAGAGAGGAACGGGGGATGTTGCCATGGCGGCGATGACAATCAATGAGGAACGGCTGGAGCAGGTAAATTTTTCGAATATTTATATGTCTGCAAAGCAGGTTATCATCGTCAGAAGTAAATAAAAAATTTGCTTGTCAAGCTGCCGTTTCTGTGTTAAAATCATATTTGTTGCGGATAGTATCCACATCGGCCGGCGTGTCGGAATGGCAGACGAGGCAGACTCAAAATCTGTTGTGGGCAACCACGTGCGGGTTCAAGTCCCGCTGCCGGCAGCAAACCCATATAATCCGAACCTGTTTCCGATAGGGAACTGGCTCGGATTATTGGTTTTTCGGGGCAGTAAGATGTGTTAATAACAAAGTAATTCCGGATTTTGAAATATGATTTTTTTATGAATTGGTATTTGTCCGGATGGCAGCAAGCCCGGGCGGGGCCGTCAAGGTTGAAGTGCAGGATGCTTTCAGCACTAGCTTTGGCAGTCCCGCCTGGGTTCATTTTGTGGTCATTAAGGCGGGCAAGTTCCAAGGTAAATGAACCTTTTGACATCCGTATCCGTCTATGTCAGTGAAAGGAGGAAATGAGGTGAACGAGTTTGAAAAAATGCTGGAAGCGGAGCGGAGTTCTGTGGAGCGATTTGTGAAATTCAGGATCGGCTCCGGGGCGGATGCGGAGGATGTGCTGCAGGAAGTCTTTATAACGGGGTATCAGAAGTATTCCCAGTTGAAGAATTTCCAATCCTTCAAGGCATGGATGCTCAGCATCGCCAGGAATAAGTGCAATGATTATTTCCGCAGAAAGGCGGCCTGCTATGAAATCCCCCTTGATGAGCTGGCGGAACAGCAGCTGTCTGACAGCAGGCACGGTCTTGCCGTAGTTTCGGCCGTGAGAGAAACCTTAAGCCTGCTGGGGGATAAGGATAAGCAGATCCTTTATCTGTATTTCTGGAAGGAGCTGTCCCAGGCAGAAATCGCGCGGAGGCTGAACGTACCTGTGGGAACCGTGAAAAGCAGATTGTACACCGCAAAACAGAACTTTAAGAGCAAGTATCCATGTTATCACATTGACGAATCGAAAGGAGAATGGAGTATGAAGAAGTTACCGGAACTGATGCCCGAATATAAGATTGAGGTGAGCAAGGAGCCGCCCTTTGCGGTGAAATGGGAAGAGCTGATGGGGTGGTTTCTGGTTCCCAGATTGGGAGAGAAGCTGTCCTGGGGAATGTATGACATGCCTTCCCGTAAATGCAGCCATATTTATGATATGGAGGTGACCGGCAAGGCAAAGGTTCACGGCATTGAAGGGGTGGAGCTTACCGCCAGAGAAGCGTCCTGCTCGGATAAAAAGGATGTGATCAACCGCACCTTTGTGGCCCAGCTCACCGACACTCACTGCCGGTATCTGGCAACGATCAGAAATGACGGGGATGTCCGTAATTTTATCACCTTCCTGGACGGGGAGGAATTCCTGCCTAACTGGGGCTTTGGGGAGGATAACTGCGGCAACGAAATCCATCTGGCAGCCAAGGGCGATATTCAGAGAGACGGCACGATGATTACAAGCAGACAAAAGGATTTTCTGCTGGACATTGTAGGGAGATATACGGTTACTATCGGCGGGAAGTGCTATGATACGGTCTGCGTTATGGATATTGAGACCTATAACTGCGGCGTTGTCTCCGAACAGTTCCTGGACAGGAACGGCAGGACTGTTCTCTGGCGCAGGTTCAACCGTGACGACTGGGCACTGGATCATTACAAAAGGAAATGGAGCGAACAACTGCCGGATAATGACAGGTTTACCGTCAACGGGACTACCTATGTCCAGTGGTATGACTGCATCACGGATTATATTCTGTAAACAGCAGATCAACCCTCAGGCTTCACATAACAGCCGTCCCCGGCAAATTCCGTGCCGAAGGGCTCGCTTAAGGTATTGATCCGCTCCAGGATAGAGATATAGTCCCTGTCCTCCGCCGGGGTGGGGCAGTAGTCGTTCCGGGACATGACGGAGCTCACAAAGCAGGGGATCACCCGGGCCTGCTGATCCTCCTGCTTTACTCCGTCAATAAAGGTAAAGGTCTGCTGGAAGATCATGGTCTCCTTGTCCTTTGGGTTCCTGTTGGCACCGAAGCAGAAATTTCCCATGCTGTAGACGATGAATTTCCCGTTGTAAACCTCAATGCCCTGCAGGACATGGGGATGGCAGCCCAGTACCAGGTCCGCCCCCCAGTCAATACATTTCTTTCCCAGCTTCTGTTGATAGTCCTCGGGATAATCCTCCCGTTCCGCCCCCCAGTGACAGCAGGCAAGGATCAGATCGGCCCCGTCCTCCTGCAGTTTTTTTATGCCGTCTTCCAGCCAGGTTTCCACCTTATGGCCGTCGTAAACCTCGTTCACGGAGACAAAGCCAATGCGGAGGCCCTTGGTCTCATAGATGCCGAGGTTGCCGTCATAGGCATAGGGAATCTCATTTTCTTCAAACAGCGCCACGGTATCGTCGCTTCCCTGCTTCCCGTAGTCCATGCGGTGGTTGTTGCCAAAGCTGACAGCCTCTATGCTTCCGGAGGGCAGGATTTCAATGTAGGAAGGATCGCCCTTGATATTGTACTGCTTTTCCACCAGATCCGTAGACTCCGTGAGGACGCCTTCAAAGTTTACGATGGTCATGTCGTCCGCTTCAAAGATATATTTCACATTCTGGAAAAAGTAGGCCGGCCCCTGCTGATCGTACATTTCCCGGAAGGTTCCCGCGTAGTCGTGGATCTGCAGGATGCCCAGGGATACATCTCCGGCGGCGGAAACGGTGAGCTCGATTACCTCCGGTTCCGGCGTGGGTGCGGGCTCCGCTGTGGAAACGGACTCTTGTATGGAAGCGGTTTCCCGGGCAGGGGGAGGGGGCGTCTGCAGGGGCTCCGGCTGCAGGGATCCTGGCCCGGTAAGGCGGGAATCCACATTGGAGCTGTCCGTCGCTGCCAGGCCGCAGCCGCCGAAGCATCCTCCCAGCAGCAGGGCTGCGGCAGTGAATATCAGGAAATATTTTTTGGTACGCATGATTCCTCCCATTCCGCCACGCGGGAGAGTGCTCAGACGGCTTTCCCGTGGCATTTGTTCTTTCTGGGTAATGCAGGGTAATGAGTCAGCAGCGGTGTGCCGCCGTTACCGCCGCAGCAGATTCCAGGCGGCCATCAGCAGGCTGTCCGGCACCAGCCCGGCCAGTATCCGGTGCAGAGTGCAGACAAAGCCGGGAGTGGAGACGGCGCGGCCTTTTTTACTGTCTTTCAGAGAGTGACGCACCACATCCTCACGGCGGGAGGAAAGGGCGAAATTATTTACCTGGCCGCTGCCGTCGGTCTTTTTGGCAGAGCTGATAAACTCCGTGCCTCTGATCCAGAATGGGCATACGGCGGTAACGCGGATGCCCGTACCTGCCAGCTCCCTGCCCAGGGCGCGGGAATAGCGGTACAGGAAGGCCTTGGTAGCCGAATATACATTCAGGTACGGAAACGGCTGAAAAGCGGCCGTAGAGCAGATTTCCAGAATGCGGGCGCCCCTGTGCATGAAGGGAAGCACGGTCTGGGTCACGGAAACCGCGGCACGGCAGTTTAAATCGATCATCCGCTCACACTGTTCCAGGGGGATATGCCGATAGCTGCCGATCTTTCCGAAACCTGCATTATTGACCAGCATCCGGACATTGGGTTTCTTGTCTTTTAAAAGGACTTCCAGTTCACGGATGGATTCCGGCCTGGTGAGATCAAGGGCCAGGGGGCGCAGTGCGGTAACCACATCCTTCTGCAGGGCCGTCAGCCGTTCCCTTCTCCGGGCAATGACCCAGATCTCGTCAAAGCTTTCACAGGCATCCAGCTGTCGGACATATTCAGCGCCAAGGCCGCTGGACGCACCGGTTACAATCGCTATATTCATAAAATAATATGTCCTCCCATATTTTTAAGAATTATTATACACCTTTTTTTCAAAAATACTATTGATTTTTGCACTTTAAACTGCTAAACTATTTTCTGAACAGTGAACAGTGAACAGTGAACAGTGAACAGTGAACAGTGAACAGTGAACAGTTGGAATTTGAGGAGGCGTGTGCGTGCCGCATAGAACATGCGCAGGATGACAGACTGCATACCATGCGGGCAGCGCGGAAACGGAGTAAAATTATGAAAGAAATATCCAGTTTGATTCAATATCGGCAGGGTGTGAGGGTGGTGGATGCCACGCTGCGGGACGGAGGCCTGGTAAATGATTTTTATTTTACGGATGAATTTGCAAAGGCCCTGTACCTGACTAACCTGCGTGCCGGCGTGGATTACATGGAGTTTGGCTACAAGGGCTCCAGGGAAATGTTTGACGTGAATAAGTTCGGCAAATGGAAATTCTGTAAGGACGAGGACATCAGGGCTATCGTGGGAGAGAATGCCACGGATCTGAAAATTGCGGTGATGGCGGATGTGGGCCGCTGCGATTACAGGACGGATATTATCAACCGCGCCGACAGCCCGATTGACCTGATCCGGGTGGCAACTTATCTGAATACCATACCCGGTGCCGTGGAGATGATCGAGGATGCCGCGGCAAAGGGGTACGAGGTGAGCTGCAATATCATGGCAATCTCCAATGTGCAGGAAGGGGATCTGAAGGTGGCCCTGGACATCCTCGGGCAGACGCCGGCGGACGTGCTTTATATCGTGGACAGCTATGGTGCCATTTATCCGGAGCAGCTGGCCAGGCTGGCGGACATTTATATGAATGCCGCCGTGAAGTACAATAAGAAGGTGGGTATTCATGCCCATAACAACCAGCAGCTTGCCTTTGCCAATACCATTGAGGCAGTGGGAGACGGCGTGGACTGGCTGGATGCCACGTATGCTTCCATGGGAAGGGGGGCGGGGAACTGTGCCATGGAGCTGCTGCTGGGCTTCCTGCGTAATCCCAAGTATAATGTGTATCCGGCGATCCAGTTCGTGGATGCGCATATGAATAAGCTGAAGGAAGACGGTGTGGTATGGGGGTACGACCTGCAGTACCTGATGACGGGACTTTTAAATCAGCATCCCAGGACGGCGATCCAGTTTACCAAAGAGAAAAGGCATGATTATGCCGAATTCTACCGGGAGGTAGTGGCCCAGGACTGAAGGAAGCCGGAGAAGCCGCTGCCGGGAAGGAAGGCAATGGAGGGTTCTCCGGAGATTAAAAACAACGGACGAAGGGGATAAATCCTGTAAACGGTGTAAATATGCTGTTTACAGGATTTTTTTGGCGGAACGGGGACATTCGCGGCAAGAAACAGTTGAACTTTAGGCGGGGAATGTGTATACTGGAAAGTGGTTTTGTATGCGCAGACCGGTTTTGCATCTCAAAGGACCGGACCGCGGGAAAGGCAGGGAAATTACGGATGAAAATCAACAGCATATGTGTGCAGGGAGGCTATACGCCGGGGAACGGGGAGCCCCGCCAGATCCCCATTATTCAGAGCACGACCTTTAAATATGACACCAGCGAGGACATGGGGAAGCTTTTCGACTTGGAGGCATCGGGATATTTCTATTCCAGGCTTCAGAATCCCACCAACGACCATGTGGCGGCAAAGATCGCAGCACTGGAGGGCGGTACCGCTGCCATGCTCACCGGAAGCGGGCAGGCGGCAAATTTCTATGCGTTGTTTAATATCTGCAGCTGCGGGGATCATATTGTGGCGTCAAGCACTATTTACGGCGGTACGTTTAACTTGATTTCCGTCACCATGAAGAAGATGGGAATAGACGTTACCTTTGTGAGCCCTGACGCCACGGAGGAGGAGCTGAATGCGGCGTTCCGGGATAATACCAGGGCTATGTTCGGCGAGACCATAGCCAATCCGGCGCTGACGGTGCTGGACATTGAGAAGTTTGCCAGGTGCGCCCATGCCCATGGGGTTCCGCTGATCGTTGACAACACCTTTGCCACGCCGGTGAACTGCAGGCCCTTTGAGTGGGGGGCGGATATTGTGACCCATTCCACCACAAAGTATATGGACGGCCATGGGGCGGCTGTGGGAGGCGCTATTATAGACAGCGGGAAATTTGACTGGATGGCTCATGCGGATAAGTATCCGGGCCTGTGTACTCCCGATGAAAGCTACCACGGGATTACCTATGCACTGAAATTCGGGAAAGAAGGGGCGTTTATTACCAAGTGTACTGCACAGCTCATGCGGGATTTCGGATCCGTACAGAGCCCTCAGAATGCTTTTATCCTGAATCTGGGACTGGAAAGCCTGCATGTGCGCATGAAGAGGCATTGTGAAAATGCCCAGGCGGTGGCGGAGTTCCTGGCCGGGCATGAAAAGGTAGCGTATGTAAATTACTGCGGTCTGCCAGGGGATAAATATTATCAGCTTGCACAGAAGTATCTTCCCGGCGGAAGCTGCGGGGTAGTGTCCTTTGGCTTAAAGGGGGGAAGGGAAGCTGCCGGCGTCTTTATGAAGAACCTGAAGCTGGCGGCTATCGAAACCCATGTGGCAGATGCCAGGACCTGTTGTCTGAACCCGGCTTCCAGCACCCACCGGCAGATGACGGACGAGCAGTTAAAGGAGGCGGGAGTTCCCGCCGAGCTGATCCGGATCAGCTGCGGTATCGAGGACAGTGAGGATCTGATCGCAGACATTGCCCAGGCGTTGGCCGAGGTTTCGGTTTAGGAAGGTATAAGAATGAAATGGGGATGGAATGCAAAGAATTTGAAAAGCTGATACCGGGCTTTATCGGGAATAAACTGGACTATTCGGCGATGAAGCGATTCAGCGAGCATTTGGAACAGTGTGACAATTGCAAGGAGGAGCTGGTAATCCAGTTCCTGGTGACGGAGGGTGTCCAGCGGCTGGAAGACGGAGGCGCCTTTGACCTGCAGAAGGAGATGGAGCAGAGGATCAGCAGGATCAAGCGCAGGATCAGGCTGTATGGCAATATGATCCGGCTGGGGATCCTGATGGAGATTGCGGCAGTCTGCATTCTGATCTGGATTCTGGCAGGGACATTATTGTGAAGGGCGAAACGATTTTCTAAGGCGGCTTGTCGGCCCTGGGATTTTGAGATTCCCCGGAGCGGAACCATGGAAGTTAAGGTAAGGAGTTATGTATGGGCGAGAGCAGAAAGCTTGTCCTGATAGATGGACACAGCATCCTGAACAGAGCATATTACGGGCTGCCTGAGCTGACAAATGCTCAGGGACTGCACACGAACGCAGTATACGGATTTTTGAATATCATGTTCAAGATTCTGGAGGAGGAAAAGCCGGACTATCTGGCAGTGGCTTTTGACGTTCATGCCCCCACCTTCCGACACGAAATGTATGAAGGGTATAAGGGAACCAGGAAGCCCATGCCGGAGGAGCTGCGGGAGCAGGTGCCGGTGATGAAGGATGTGCTGAAGGCCATGGGCGTGGTCATTGTGGAGCAGGCGGGAATTGAGGCGGACGATATTCTGGGAACGCTGGCAAAGAAGGCCCAGGGTGCCGGTGTGGAGGTGTCTCTGGTGTCCGGGGACAGAGATCTTCTGCAGATTGCGGACGAGCATATCAAGATCAGAATCCCCAAGACGAAGATGGGCAGGACGGAAATTGAGGACTATTATCCGGCGGACGTGGTAAAGGCCTTCGGGGTGACGCCCCTGCAGTTTATTGACTTAAAGGCCCTGATGGGGGATACGGCGGACAATATTCCCGGTGTGCCCAAGGTCGGGCAGAAGACTGCCGCAGAGCTGATGGAGCAGTACGGTTCTCTGGAGGAAATATATGTCCATGTGGAGGAAATCACCAAAAAGAGTATCCGGGAATCCCTGATTGCCAACAGGGACCTGGCGGACCTGAGCAAGACCCTGGCCGCCATCAGGACGGATTGCGACGTGGAGCTGGACTATGAGGAGGCAAAGGCGGAAGGGTATTATACGCCGGAAGCCTATCAGCTCTTTAAACAACTGGAATTCAAAAACATGCTGAGCCGTTTTGACGGGGATAATAAGGGGGAGGGCAGCTGTAAGCTGGCCGGATCCTTTGTAAGGCTGAAAAACGGCGAAGAGCTGCTGGACAGGCTGAGGGAGCCGGAGGATCAGGAAGAAATCGGATTGTTCCTGGCAATGGAGGCGGGGGCCCTTCTGGGCATTGCGGTCAGCCTTCGGAAGGGAGAAACCTTTTTCCTGCCGGTGAAGGCGCCGGAGAATGAACAGCTGTCCCTGTTTGCGGAGGAATCCGGGGAGAACGGTGACGTTCGGACAGAGGATTGGAAGGAAGGGCTGAGAGCGCTGTCCGGCAGGGCCAGGGTGTCCACTTTCGACATTAAGGGACAATATGGCTTTTTGAAGCAGGACACAACAGAACGGTATTTTGACATTCTCATCGGGGCGTATCTGCTGAACCCGCTGAAAAGTGATTATGATGTGGAGACCATAGCCTCGGAGCATCTGAACCTGATGATTCCCGGCAGGACAGAGCTTCTGGGAAAGCTGAAGCTTAAGGAGGCCCTGGAGCAGAGGCCGGATCAGTTTATGGAGTATTGCTGCTATTGTGCTTATGTGTCCCTGGAGGCGGCAGGGGTGCTTGGGGATAAGCTTAAGAAGGCTGGAATGGACAGGCTGATGCGGGAGATCGAAATGCCCTTGTCCCTGGTGCTTTACGATATGGAACGGGAAGGCGTGGAGGTGCGCAGGGAGGAGCTGAAGGCTTATGGTGATGCCCTGGCAGAAAGGATCGGGGAGCTGGAAAGCTCTATTCACGCCCAGGCCGGAGTGGATTTCAACATTAATTCGCCCAAACAGCTGGGGGAAGTATTGTTTGAGTCCATGAAGCTTCCCGGGGGCAAGAAGACCAAGACGGGATATTCCACGGCGGCGGACGTGCTGGAGAAGCTTTCGGAGGAGCACACAATTGTCAGGGATATTCTGGAATACCGGACCCTGACCAAGCTAAAATCCACCTATGCCGACGGGCTGGCGGTATACATCGGAGAGGATCACAGGATTCATACCAGCTTTAACCAGACCATTACGGCTACGGGACGTATCAGCTCCACGGAGCCCAATCTGCAGAATATTCCCATGCGCATGGAGCTGGGCAGGAGGATTCGCAAGGTGTTCGTGCCCAGGGACGGGTATGAGTTTATGGACGCGGATTATTCCCAGATCGAACTGCGGGTGCTGGCCCACATGTCAGGGGACGGGCAGCTGATCGAGGCTTACCGCATGGAGCAGGATATTCACAGGATTACGGCGGCCAAGGTGTTCCACACGCCTTTTGAGGAGGTGACGGACCTCCAGCGCCGGAATGCCAAGGCGGTGAATTTCGGTATTGTCTACGGCATCAGCTCCTTTGGCCTGAGCCAGGATCTGAGTATCAGCAGAAAAGAGGCGGCGGAGTACATTGAGCAGTATTTTGCCACCTATCCCAAGGTGAAGGAATTCCTGGACAGGCTGGTGCAGGATGCGAAGAAGCAGGGATATGCCGCCACCATGTTCGGCAGGCGCAGGCCCATTCCCGAGTTATCCTCCTCCGCCTTTATGCAGCGGTCCTTCGGGGAGCGGGTGGCAATGAATTCTCCCATCCAGGGGACGGCGGCGGACATTATCAAGATTGCCATGATACGGGTGTGGAAGGCACTGCGGGACCAGGGGCTGAAGTCCCGGCTGATCCTGCAGGTACATGACGAGCTGGTGATCGAGACGGCACGGGAAGAGGAGGAGCAGGTAAGAAAGCTTCTGACGGAGCATATGAAGGCTGCAGCGGACCTGGCCGTGACGCTGGAAATCGACCTGCACACGGGGGAAAACTGGTATGAAGCCAAATAGCCCGAGATTCATAGGGATTACCGGCGGTGTGGGCGCGGGGAAATCCGAGATCCTGAAGTATATCAGGCAGCATTATAAATGTGAGATTTATCTGGCAGACCAGGTGGCCCATGAGGTGAAACGCCCGGGAACTGCCTGCTGCAGGAAGCTGACGGAGCTTCTGGGAGAGGACATTCAGGCACCGGACGGGCAGATTGACAGCCGCAGAATGGCCGAAAGGATATTTTCCGACGGGGTACTCCTGGAGAAGGTCAACGGGATCATTCATCCTGCGGTGCGGGAGTACCTGCTGGAACGTCTGGAAAGGGCCAGACGGGAGAGGAGCGTGGAGCTGTTTTTCGTGGAGGCGGCGCTGCTGATCGAATGCGGATACCGGGCCCTGGCAGACGAAATGTGGTATGTCTACGCGGATGAGGAGACCAGGCGCAGGCGTCTTGCCCGGTCCAGGGGATATAGTAAGGAGCGTATTGACGGCATCATGTCAAAGCAGCTGACGGAGGAACAGTTCAGGATAAACTGTGATTTCGTGATCGATAACAGTGGGGCGCTGACAGAAAGCTATGCGCAAATAGACAGAAAACTGGAGGCTTTTACATGGCAGGAGTAAGAGAAGGACAGGGACAACTGGTGTTCGGGCTGGATATTGGAACCAGAAGCATTGTAGGCACGGTGGGCTACATGGGCGGCGGGAAGTTCCATGTGCTGGCACAGTATGCCAGGGAGCATGATACAAGGTCCATGCTTGACGGGCAGATCCATGACATCGGCAGGGTGGGACAGACCATCCGCCAGGTGAAGGAGATGCTGGAAGCGGACCTGAACCGGAAGCTGACAGAGGTGTGTATTGCTGCAGCAGGCCGAGTGCTGCGTACTGTCACCACTCATGCGGAGCAGAGTTTTGACGAGGACCACGAGGTTACGGAGGAAGACATCTATTCCCTCTCTACCCTGGGGGTGGAACAGGCTTATGAGGAATTTGTAAAAAATAACGAGTCGGAAATGAAATTTTACTGCGTGGGCTATACGCCCATGCGCTACTATATGAACGGTTATCAGATCGGGAACCTGGAAGGGCATAAGGTCAGAAATATGGCAGTGGACCTGATTGCCACGTTTCTGCCGGACGATGTGGTGGACGGATTGTACAAGGCGGTGGAACAGGCGGATCTGCATGTGGCAAATCTGACTCTGGAGCCTATTGCGGCTATCCAGCTGGCCATTCCCGAAAGATTCCGGATGCTGAATATGGCGCTGGTGGACGTGGGAGCCGGCACCAGTGATATTTCCATTACAAAGGACGGAACCATAACTGCCTATGGCATGATCCCTGTGGCGGGAGACAGTCTGACGGATATTATTGTGCAGCACTGCCTGGTGGATTTTGAGACGGCAGAGCGCATCAAACGCCAGGCGGGAGACCGGGAAAACGTAGAGTATCAGGATATTATGGGGCTGACCCAGACGATCAGCGCCGGGGAGGTGGAGAAGATCCTGGCCGCCCATGTGAGGGAGATGGCAAAGCAGGTGGCGGACTGCATCCGGGAGCTGAACGGCGACAAATCCGTCAGTGCCGTGTTTGTCGTGGGCGGCGGCGGAACCATCCCGGGGTACACGGAAGCACTGTCGGAGGAGCTGGATATTGTGAAGGAGCGCGTGGCCATCAGAGGGCAGGAGGTCATGCAGAGCATAGAATTTGAAAATGTGAATCCCAGGAGGGATTCCATGATGGTGACACCCATCGGTATCTGCTTAAGCTATTATGTGCAGAGTAATAATTTCATCTTTGTGGACTTTAACGGCAAACGGGTAAAGCTGTATGATAACGGCAGGCTGTCCGTGGCGGACGCGGCGGTACAGTCCGATTTCTCCAATGAGGATCTTTTCCCCAAACGGGGAAGGGCTTTGACCTACCAGGTCAACGGGAAAAGCAGAATGGTGCGTGGAATTGAGGGCGAGGCAGCGGTGATCCATGTCAATGACGAGCCTGCGGATATATACAGCCAGGTACATAACGGGGATCATGTGAAGGTAATCCCTTCTACTGCGGGGGAGGCGGCGGCCATGGAGCTTGGCAGGCTGCCGGAGCTGGCGGAACAGCTTCATGTGGTGGTCAACGGCACCAGGATCGACCTGCCGAAGACAGCCTCCGTCAACGGACGGATGGAAAACGAGTTTTACCTGATACAGGACGGGGATGACATTCAGGTAAGGAATTCCTATACGGTACGGGAAATTGCCGAGTTTATGGATGTACCCCTGGGGGGACGGATTCTCGTGAACGATACGCCGGCCAAGCAGGATACCAGGGTATATGAGAATTTTACCTTAAGCTGGGATGTGAATGCGGAGACTACCTTTGCGGACCTGGAGGAGGAGACCGAGGAGGATGCCGCGAAGAGGCAGGCGGCAAAGGAGGCGGCCAGGGAAGCGGCTGCTGCAAAGGCAGCGGAGGAGGCCGCCAGACGGATTGCCGGCCAGGCAGCCGGGGAAAGCGGCAATATGGGGGGAGCGGCGGCCGGGGGCTCCGGTGCGGCGACCCGGATTCCCGGCCCGGCGGAGGGCCCGGGGACAGGCTTCCAGGATTCCTGCGAGATCACCGTGGTGGTCAACAAGCTTCCCGTGGCTTTAAATGGGAAGAGCAATTATGTATTTGTAGATGTGTTTTCCTTCATCAATTTTGACTTAAACGACTCCAGGGGACGTTCCATTGTCACGCAGCTGAACGGACGCCGGGCGGAATATATGGAGCCGCTGGCAGAGGGGGACACCATAGAGATTTATTGGGAAGGGAATGAATCCTGATTATTCAACAGGAGGATTCGGAAGAGGTGGAGATTATGAGGCTGTGCAGTATAGCCAGCGGAAGCAGCGGCAACTGTATTTACGTGGGATCAGAGACCGCTCATCTGCTTGTGGATGCAGGGATCAGCGGCAGGCGGACGGAAAGCGGCCTGCGGGAGCTGGGGCTGACGCCCGGGGAGATTGACGGGATATTGGTGACTCATGAACACGCCGATCATATCAGCGGGCTGGGGGTCATTGTCAGAAAGTATGAAATCCCCGTTTATGCCACGGCGGGAACCATAGAAGCCATGCGGTCAAACGGAAACCTGGGGATGCTGGACGGGGAATTGTTTCATGAGGTGAAGGAGGATCAGAAGTTTACCATCAAGGATCTGACGGTGAACCCCATGCACATTTCCCATGACGCGGCGCAGCCGGTGGGATACCGGATTTCCTACGGGAATAAGCGGGTGGCGGTCTGTACGGACCTGGGTGTATATAACGACTATACGGTGGAATGCCTGAAGGGAATGGATGCGCTGCTGCTGGAGGCCAACCATGATGTGAATATGCTGCAGGTAGGGCCGTATCCCTATTACCTGAAGAAGCGTATTCTGGGAGACAGGGGGCATTTGTCCAACGAGAGTTCGGGGCAGCTTCTGTGCCGGATTCTGCATGACGGGCTGAGAGCCGTTTTCCTGGGGCATTTGAGCAAGGAAAACAATCTTCCGGAGCTGGCCTTCGAGTCGGTCCGGATGGAGATTAATATGGCTGACAATCCCTATAGGGCGGGGGACTTTGACATCCGGGTGGCAAGGCGGGGGGAAGTCACGCCGGCTATAGAAGTATGAGCGGAATGCCGTGCGCATCCGCCGGAGGCTCTGAGGAAGCGATGCTTTAATCAGCGCTTCCCTAAGTTTCGCTGATTGTTTATGCTGGTTTGGAAGGAAGGGAGGAGAATATGAAGAAAACGATTATTACGGTGGTGGGAAAAGATACGGTGGGCATTATTGCCAGGGTTTGTACTTACCTGGCGGATAACGGCATCAATATTCTGGATATTTCCCAGACTATAGTGCAGGGGTACTTTAACATGATGATGATTGTGGATATGGGCGGCTGCGGCAGGTCTTTCGGGGACGTATCGGATGAACTGGTGTCGCTGGGGGAAGAAATCGGTGTGGTAATCAAGTGTCAGAAGGAAGAAATCTTTGACCAGATGCACCGGATTTAAGCTGCGGAAAAGGAGACGATCATTATGATAAACTTATACGAGGTGGCGGAGACAAACCGGATGATCGAGAAGGAGAATCTGGACGTGCGCACGATCACGCTGGGGATCAGTCTGCTGGATTGTATCGATTCGGATCTGAAGATTCTGAATGAAAAAATTTTCCGGAAGATCTATAACGCGGCAAAGGACCTGGTGAAGACGGGGGAAGAAATCTCCCGGGAATTCGCCATTCCCATTGTCAACAAACGTATTTCGGTGACGCCGGTTTCCCTTGTGGGAGGAGCGGCCTGCAGGACGGAGGAGGACTTCGTCGGACTGGCACGGACGCTGGATAAGGTGGCCGCGGAGACGGGGGTAAACTTTATCGGCGGCTATTCCGCATTGGTGAGCAAGGGAATGACGCCGGCAGACGAGCTGCTGATCCGTTCCATTCCCAAGGCCCTTTCTGTAACCGAGCGGGTATGCGCTTCCGTGAATCTGGGCTCCACCAGGACCGGTATCAATATGGACGGGGTGAGGCTGATGGGAGAGATCATCAGGTCTACTGCAGAATGCACAAAGGAGAATGATTCTCTGGGCTGTGCCAAGCTGGTGGTATTCTGTAATGCGCCGGATGACAATCCCTTTATGGCAGGAGCCTTCCATGGGGTAACGGAGGCGGATAAGATTATTAATGTGGGGGTCAGCGGCCCCGGCGTGGTAAAGACGGCACTGGAACAGGTACGCGGGGAGAGCTTTGAGGTGCTGTGTGAGACAATCAAGAAGACGGCTTTCAAGGTGACCAGGGTGGGCCAGCTGGTGGCGAAGGAGGCTTCCGCACGCTTAGAGGTGCCTTTCGGCATTGTGGATCTGTCACTGGCTCCCACGCCTGCCATAGGCGACAGCGTGGCGGATATTCTCTGTGAGATCGGGCTGGAGTATGCGGGAGCCCCCGGTACTACGGCGGCATTGGCGCTTTTAAATGACCAGGTGAAGAAGGGCGGTGTCATGGCATCCTCCTATGTGGGGGGATTAAGCGGCGCGTTCATTCCCGTCAGCGAGGACCAGGGCATGATTAATGCGGTACAGGCAGGGGCGCTGACCCTGGAGAAGCTGGAAGCAATGACCTGTGTCTGCTCCGTGGGACTGGATATGATTGCTGTCCCGGGAGATACGAAGGCAACCTCCATTGCAGGCATTATAGCCGACGAGATGGCCATTGGCATGGTAAATCAAAAAACCACGGCTGTCCGCATTATTCCCGTGATCGGGAAGGGAGTGGGAGAGACCGTGGAATTTGGCGGGCTTTTAGGCTATGCACCGATTATGCCTGTGAATCCGTTTTCCTGTGATGCCTTTGTCAACCGGGGAGGCCGGATCCCTGCCCCCATCCATAGCTTTAAAAACTGATTATACTATAATGAGCGGTATGCTGTATTCGTTCACGGGCTGTTCGCCGGCCAGCCCGGCGGCCACGCCGTAATATAACTGACTGATCTGAAGATCCTGCTTTAACATGAGATAAGTATCTGTAGGCAGGATCTTTTCCGCGTCTGCCAGCTTTGTCACCAGAGGGATGGAAGCGTGCTCCTTAATTGCCCCAAGCAGGGGCTCGGCACCCCTGCGGAAGCCCAGAACCCGGGCATAGGGAGTATGCTCCAGCTCCGAACATACTGCCATATCTTCCTTGGTGAGATTGAGCAGGATATGCAGCAGACAGCGGCTGATCCTGGTGTAAGTCAGCTCTTTGGTTTTTAACAGATCGCAGAAATCGTCAAAATTCCTGTATTCCGAAAGATGCCTGCAGATACGGTTGGACAGATCCGTGGAGACATCCAGATATTTGTCGAACCCGTATTCTTTTTCCGAAAGCAGTTTATAATACAGGGCGGAGGAAAAATCGTTGCAGCAGATGCCTCTGCCGAGAACCAGCTTGTCCTTTAAGATTTCATGGGCGGAGGCAGGCATATAGTAGGAAACGGAATCCAGGCCCCTGCCGTCGGCCAATGCCTGGCGGATGGCGAGAGCGGAGCAGTAAATAGAGCTGGTGGAATGGTCGTGATACCCGGATCCCTGCCTGGTCACGGCCACGGGCTCCATCCTGCTGTCCAGATTCATGATGGCCTTTATGTACTCGATACCAAGAATATTGTTAGGTGAGGAAAAAATTTTCCCGTTCTCCGTCAGTGCCGGACAATGATGGATCAAAGCGGCATTGCGGGCCACGGGATAAGAGCATCCCTGCCTGAGCCGTGCTTTCAGCTCCCTTGTATAGTCTTCCGGTTCCTCCCGAAGTATGGAAGCGATCTTTCGCAGCAGGGCGGTGCTGCCGCATTCGCTGCCGAAGCAGAGATGGGTGACCACACCCAGCTTGTCCAGAAGGGATACGGCGCCGGTGGCGAAATATTCGGCGCTGGAAGCGGAATATACGGTAGGAAGCTCCAGTACCAGGTCAATGCCGTTGTGCAGGGCTATTTTTGCGCGGGTATGCTTGTCCGTCAGAGCAGGGTCGCCCCGCTGGATAAAGTTGCCGCTGAGAACGGCTATGGTGTAATCGGCACCGGTAAGGCGCCTGGATTCCTCCAGATGATATTTGTGTCCGTTGTGAAAAGGATTGTACTCTGCGATAATTCCGTTGACTTTCATAGGCTGCCTCCCCCGGATAACCGTCAAGATAATGTTTCATGGAATGATATATAATCAGACGAAAAGAAAAATCAGTCTGCTGGTTATGCTGCACTTTATCAGCTCATTTCCGGGCCGTCTGTAATGCCGAAAAAGAGAATGAAAAACCAAAGATAATGTGAAAAAAATAACATAACTTGAAAGCGTTTACATGATTCTTTATAATAAGTATAATACAAATAACGAATTTTCTCAATACAAAAAGAAAATGTATGTGGAAAAAGGAAAAAATGTATGGAAAGCGGGAAGCCGCCGGAAAGGAGTGTAAAATATGGCTTATATTGACACAATCAAGGAAAGAGCCAGGATGGACAAAAAGACAATCGTGCTGCCGGAATCCAATGACAAAAGGACGTTAATTGCCGCAGCAAAGATTATGGAGGAGGGAATTGCCGATATTATTATGATCGGCAACGAGGAAAAGATTATGGACGGCGCCGGATGGCTGGAGGTAGACCTGACCGGGGTAAAGGTAATCAATCCTGCCACTACGGACATGCTTGAAGAATATGTAAACCTTCTGTATGAAACCCGAAAGGCAAAGGGAATGACGCCGGAGGCTGCAAGGGAAATCCTGCTGAAGGATTACCTTACTTTCGGCATTGGGATGGTAAAGGCAAACGACGCGGACGGCATGGTGGCCGGCGCATGCCATTCTACCGCAGATACCCTGAGGCCGGCGCTTCAGATCCTGAAGACGGCACCCGGCGTCAAGCTGGTTTCCGCATTCTTTATCATGGACACGCAGTTTAAGGACCAGGGTGAGAACGGCACGCTGCTCTTTGCGGACTGCGGCCTGAACCAGGATCCCACTGCCGAGGAGCTTGCGGCTATTGCCGACACTTCTTCCAGAAGCTTTAAGTCCCTGATCGGTCCCAAGCCGGTCATTGCCATGCTGAGCCATTCCACAAAGGGCAGTGCAAAGCATCCGCTGGTGGACAAGGTGGTAGAGGCAACACAGATTGCCCGGGAGCAGTACCCTCATTTGACCATTGACGGCGAGCTCCAGACCGATGCGGCGCTGGTTCCCGGCGTTGCAAAATCCAAGGCCCCCGGCAGCCCTGTGGGCGGCAGGGCAAACGTATTGATATTCCCCAATCTGGATGCCGGGAATATCGGGTACAAGCTGGTGCAGAGGCTGGGAGGTGCAGACGCATACGGGCCTATGCTGCAGGGGATTTCCAAGCCTGTCAATGACCTGTCCCGAGGCTGTTCCTGGCAGGATATTGTGGGTGTCGTGGCGCTGACGGCCGTGCAGGCACAGCTGATTTAAGGCACTTTCAGGAGAACCTGTTTGTTTTGAATATGTCATTTCTCCCGGGCCGGCTTGCCGGGCCCGGGATTTGAGGCGCGGCAGAGCCGCGATATTGGAGGTAAAGTGATATGAAGGTATTAGTGATTAACTGCGGAAGTTCTTCATTGAAATTTCAGCTGATAGATTCCGCATCCGAATGTTGTCTGGCGAAAGGCCTGTGTGAGAGGATCGGCATTGACGGGAGCATGATTACCTATGCCCCGGAGGGAGGCGAAAAGGAAAAGAACGTTACGCCCATGCCGGATCACACCGAGGCAATCCGGCTGGTATTGGAGGCCCTGACCAATTCGAAGACCGGCGTGGTAAAGAGTCTGGATGAGATCGGTGCCGTGGGGCACAGAGTCGTCCATGGAGGGGAGAGATTTGCACAGTCCGTGGTGATAGACGACGAAGTGATGCAGGCGATCGAGGAGTGCAACGACCTGGCGCCGCTCCATAATCCCGCGAACCTGATCGGCATCAATGCCTGCAAGGCGTTGATGCCGGATACGCCCATGGTGGCCGTGTTTGACACTGCATTTCACCAGACCATGCCGGAGGAGGCCTATATGTATGGCCTGCCCTATGAATATTATAAAAAGTATAAGATCAGAAGATACGGTTTCCACGGCACCAGCCATTCCTATGTGTCCAACAGGGCGGCCCAGGTACTGGGAAGGAGTATTGAAACCATGAAGATTATCGTCTGCCATCTGGGAAACGGGGCCAGTGTCTCCGCAGTAAAAGACGGGAAATGCGTGGATACCTCCATGGGACTGACACCCCTGCAGGGGCTGATTATGGGAACACGCTGCGGTGATATTGATCCCGCGATCATTGAGTTCCTTGCCCATAAGGAAAACAAGGGCATAGACGAGATCATGACTGTCCTGAATAAGCAGTCAGGCGTACTGGGACTGTCCGATCATCTTTCCTCCGACTTCCGTGACTTGGAGGAGGGTTACAACAGGGGGGATGAAAATGCAGTTCGTGCGCTGAAGACCTTCTGCTATAACGTGGCAAAATATATCGGCGCTTATACTGCTGCAATGAACGGAGTGGATGTGATCTGCTTTACCGCAGGCGTAGGGGAAAATGCGGCGATTGTCCGTACCTTTGTCTGCGAATATCTTGGTTATCTGGGAGTAAAGATCGACCAGGAGGCCAACGGCAGACGGGGGGAGGATATTGTGATTTCCACTGCTGACAGCAGGACTGTGGTGATGGTGATCCCCACCAACGAGGAGCTGGCCATTGCCAGGGAGACGGTAAAACTGGTATGATAAGGAAGTAATTTTTTAAAACAGTCTCATTGCGTTTTTTCCTTTACCGGAGTATTCTGATTTCAGCCGCAGGCAGGCTGCGGTATGAAAATCGGTATACAGGAGGTGCACGATTGTGGCAGACGAAGACAAAAAGGATTTTAATGCAATGCTGAATGACAGTAAGGATATGCCCCGGTTTCAGACGATTACGGATGAAAAGAGCATAGCAAAGTACGGCGGAGACAGGATGTATCTTGCTCCGCCAATCGATTATGACAGGGTAATGCGGCTGGTACCCTGTGGGAAGCTGCTTACGGTAGGTGCCATAAGGGAATATTTTGCGGCCGTAAGCGGGGCGGATTTCACGGAGCCGATTACGGCGGGAATCTTTGTTTCGATTGCCGCCTGGGCAAGCTGGCAGCGGAAGGAAGACAAGACGCCTTACTGGCGGACGCTGAAGGCGGACGGGGAGCTGAATGCAAAGTATCCCGGCGGTGTGGAAGCCCAGAAGGAGCTGCTGGAACAGGAGGGCCATACCGTTATTACAAGGGGCAGGAAGAACCTCCGGTACTATGTCAAGGAGTATGAGAAGGCGCTTCTGGACCTGAAATCTTTAGAAATAATTTAGATATTTTATGGCAACCGGATACATTTCCGTGTCAGAATAAGAAGACGAAAGGCATGGAAAGAACAATGGAGCACAAAAGAGAAAATAATAATCAAAAGATTGCGGCGGGAGTCTGGGTTCTCCTTGGAGCCGTGCTGGTCATCGGTCTGGCGTTTTTCCTGCGGACACTGAAGGAGACGCAGGAGGCGGGAGCATTCTCCAACGATAACGGCAGGATCCTGGCGGTGAACGTGAAGGAGGAGGAAATGGCGGCTCCGCTGGAAAAGACAATAGAAGGGACGGTATCTGACAGACCCGGATCGGCGGATACCGGGAAGAGCGAGGAGGATTATCCTGACAAATGTGGTCTGGACAGGGTGGAGCGTCCCAGGCAGAGGAGCAGGCGGGAGGTGCTTGCCAGACTGCGGGAGCTGGGAGAGGATAACGAACTGATAGCGGATATTGTGCGGAACAGATCCGATTACCCGGACCGGGTACTGGAGGCCCTGGCAAATAATCCGGAGATGGCGGATTTTGTGTCCCACTGGAACGGGTTGGAGCAGGAGGCGTCAGGAGGCGTTACGGACAGCGAGAAAAAACAGGAATTTCCCCTGTTTTTACAGTGGGATCCCAGATGGGGATATGTGGAGTACGGAGATGATAGCTGTATCGCCCTCTCAGGCTGTGGGCCGACCTGCCTTTCCATGGTGCTGTATTATCTGACGGATGACGAACGGATTACTCCGGACAGGGTGGGAGAATACAGCATGGAAAACGGTTACTATATTTCGGGAACCGGGACGGCATGGGCTCTGATGGAGGCCATGGCGGCGGAATACGGGGTGGCCTGCAGGCAGTCTGCGGCCGCGGAGGACGAGATGAAGGAGGCCCTGGATAACGGGGCAGTACTCATTCTTTCCATGGGGCCCGGGGAATTTACGGCGGCAGGACATTTTATTGTGGTGTACGGGTATGACAGGGACGGTTTTCTGGTCAACGACCCTAACTGTGTGGCCCGCAGCAGAAGCCGGTGGAGCTATTCCGAGCTGGAGCGGCAGATCAAAAATATGTGGGTTCTGTCCAACGTAAAGTGCTGAGGACGGTAAAAAAACGGCATGGGGAGAGAAATATGCGGCTGGCTGTGTTGGCGGATATTCATGGAAATATAACAGCTTTTAAGGAGTGCGTTCAATACGCGTTATCCAGGGGTATCGGCACATTTATCATTTTAGGGGATTACTCGGGCGAGCTTCCGTATTTGCGGGAGACACTGGATTATCTGTATGAACTGGAGAAGGAGTATACCTGTTATTGCATTCGGGGGAACCGGGAAGAATATATGCTGAAGTATCGGGAAGCAGGAGAGGCCGGCTATGAAAAAGGAAATTCCGCGTCAGGATGCCTGCTTTATGCGTATGAGCAGCTGACGGAACAGGATCTGGAGTTTTTTGGAGATCTGCCCATAAGCCGGAGGCTTTCTTTTCCCGGGCTTCCACCCCTGACCATCTGCCATGGCTCTCCGGACAGGGTAAACGAGAAGCTGGAGCCGGGGAAGGAAGCAACCCGGCAGGTCATGGAAAATGAGAGCAGCCCTTATATTTTGTGCGGGCATACCCATATACAGGGTGAGATCTGCCATCAGGGTAAAACGGTATGGAATCCGGGATCGGTGGGAATCCCTCTCAAAAGCGGCGGGCAGACCCAGTTTATGCTTCTGTATGGTACAGACGGAAGCTGGAAGCGGGAGTTTATCAGCCTTACGTATGATGTGGAGGAGGCGGTCCGCCAGATCTGTGATTCCGGGATGGAGGCTTATGCGCCCTATTGGTGCAGGATCACTAAGTATATGATTAGGGGTGTGGAGATTGACCATGTGGACGTGCTGGACAGGGCCATGGAGCTGTGCCGGCAAACCAAAGGCCAGTGCATATGGCCGGAGATACCGGAGGAGTGCTGGGCACAGGCTTTAGGGGAGCTGCAGACAGATAACTGAACTGTTACCACAAATCTGAATTACAAAAAATGCAAAAAAGTACTTGACACAGGATACGGTGTGAAGTAATATAATACAAAATTCATAGCGGACATAAAACCGAAGATGTGGAGATAAAAACGGTGCGGCTTTCCTGACAAAAGGAGGCTGCCGCTGATCGGGAAAACGGGTCAGTGTGTGCACTTACAGAGAGACCGGAGGCTGAGAAAGGTCGGAACGCAGGCTGTTAAATGGACCACGGAGGGCGCAGCGAAAAGGGAACTCGCAGGGAAAGAGAACATTCCCATGAAAAGGAAATTCATTCCTATCTTGAGTTTCTTGAGTATACTGCGACGTGAGGCACGCGTGAGCTGCCGGGGATATAATGGTACACTTGATGTACATAGTATCTTATGAGAGCGTCTTTTCAGGCGAAACAAGGTGGCACCGCGGGAAAATTGTAATCTCGTCCTTGGCAGAACAGGAATATTCTGCCAGGGACTTTTTTTCGTGCACAGGCGGCAGGAAACCAGGAAGGACAGGAGGAGATTTGCGTATGAAGACAAACCTGACATTGGAGGAATGTAAAAAACTGGCGGCACAGGGAGAGTATGGATTGCTTCCTGTCTGTACGGAACTGCTTGCAGACATCTGTACGCCCATGGAGATGCTGCGGATCCTAAAGAAGGTCAGCCGCCATGTGTTCCTGCTGGAAAGTGCGGATTCGGAGAAGCGATGGGGGAGGTATTCTTTCTTAGGATATGATCCGGTGCTGGAGCTTACCTGCCGCAACGGGACGGTGAAGATCAGGACGCCTCTGGCAGTACAGACCGTGGCGGAGGATGTCCGCAGCTGTATCCGCAATATGATCCGGGAAAACCGCAGCCCCAGCCTGGGGGTGCTGCCTTCCTTTACAGGCGGGCTGGTGGGCTATTTCTCCTACGATTATATCAAATACGCCGAGCCCGGGCTGAAGCTGGATGCCGGGGACGGGGAAGGCTTTCCGGATGTGAACCTGATGCTGTTTCATAAAGTGATTGCCTTTGACAATGAAAGGCAGAAGCTCCTGCTGATAATCAATGTGAAAACCGATGATCTGGAGACAAATTATCACCGGGCGGTTCTGGAGCTGGAAGAGATGAAACAGATGATCCGCAGAGGGGAGAAGGCAGCGGATGCGCCCCTGAAGCTGAAGTCGGAATTTCATCCTCTGTTTGATGAGGCAGCGTACTGCAGTATGGTGGAAAAAGCAAAGGGCTATATCCGGGAGGGAGATATTTTCCAGGTGGTGCTTTCCAACCGGCTGGAGGCAGAGCTGGAGGGAAGCCTTCTGGATGCCTACAGAGTGCTGAGGATTAAAAATCCCTCCCCTTATATGTTCTACTTTTCCGGGACGGACGGGGAGATCGCCGGAGCCAGCCCGGAGACGCTGGTAAAGCTGGAGCAGGATAAGCTTTACACCTTTCCCCTGGCGGGAACGAGACCCAGGGGCAGGACGGAGGAGGAAGACCTGCTGCTGGAGCAGGAGCTTCTGACGGATGAGAAGGAGCGGGCCGAGCATAACATGCTGGTGGACTTAGGAAGAAACGACATCGGAAAGCTGAGTCGGATCGGAACGGTACAGGTGGAAAAATATATGTCCGTGGAGCGGTATTCTCATGTGATGCACCTTGGCTCCACCGTCAGCGGCATTATCAGAGAGGACAGGGATGCTTTGGACGCGGTGGATGCCATTCTGCCGGCGGGAACCCTGTCGGGAGCGCCCAAGCTGCGGGCCTGTGAGATTATTAACGAGCTGGAAAATAATAAACGGGGTATCTACGGAGGGGCCATCGGTTATCTTTCCTTTACCGGCAGCCTGGATACCTGCATTGCCATCCGGCTGGCCTTTTCCCGGAACGGAAAGGTATTTATCCGCTCCGGGGCAGGTATTGTGGCGGACAGTGTGCCGGAGAAGGAATACCGGGAGTGCATCCGGAAGGCAGCGGCGGTGGTGGAAGCAGTTCAAGCGGCACAGGAGGGAATGAAAGATGATTCTTTTGATTGATAACTATGACAGTTTTTCTTATAACGTATACCAGCTTACCGCAGCGGTGGAGCCGGAGGTGAAGGTGGTGCGCAATGACGAGCTGACGGTGGAGGAAATCCGGGCGCTTGCCCCTACTCACATTATTTTGTCACCGGGACCGGGAAAGCCGGCAGACGCGGGAATCTGTGAGGACGTGATCCGGTGCTTTGCGGGGGAAATACCCATATTGGGTATCTGTCTTGGGCATCAGGCAATTTGTGAGGTATTCGGGGCTGGGGTCACCTATGCGAAGCGGCTCATGCACGGCAAGCAGTCCCCGGTGGCGCTGGATACGGACAGTGTTTTATTTCGGGGAATGGAAAAGGAAATTACGGTGGCCCGGTATCATTCTCTGGCGGCGGAGCTGCCCATGGACCTTGACACGCTGCGGGTGACCGCCAGAACCTATGACGGGGAAATCATGGCGGTGGAGCATGAAAAATATCCGGTATATGGCGTACAGTTCCATCCGGAATCCGTGCTGACACCGGAAGGATATCGGATTCTGGAAAACTTTCTGGGCAAAAAGAGGGAGGACTGTCAGAAAGAAGCGTTGTTGGAAAAAGGCAAAGACAGGGGAAAACTGCAGGACGGGAAAAAGGGTATGGGCGAAAGCAGAGAACAAATGATCGGCCAGGCGATTGCCAGACTGTCGAAGATGCAGGACATCGGCTATGAGACGGCAAAGGCAGTGATGAATGAGATCATGAACGGCGAGGCCAGTGATGTGCAGAAGAGCGCTTATCTGACCGCCCTGTCCATGAAGGGGGAAACCATTGAAGAAATCACCGGCTCGGCGGAGGCTATGCGGGATCATGCGCTGCCGGTAGTGCATGGCATGGAGGTAATGGAGATTGTAGGGACAGGGGGAGACGGTTCCAATTCTTTCAATATTTCCACCACGGCATCCCTGATTGTCGCCGGTGCAGGGGTGCCTGTGGCAAAGCACGGTAACCGGGCGGCAAGCTCCAGATCCGGTGCGGCAGACTGTCTGGAGGCCCTGGGAGTTACTATTTCGGTGGAGCCGGAAAAGGCGGCAAAACTGCTGCACGAGGCGGGGATTTGCTTCCTGTTTGCCCAAAAATATCATACTGCCATGAAATATGTGGGGGCAATCCGAAAAGAGCTGGGCATCCGTACAGTCTTTAACATTCTGGGCCCTCTGACTAACCCTGCCAGGGCAAGCATGCAGGTAATGGGAGTGTATGACAGAAGCCTGCTGGAGCCCATGGCCAGGGCCTTGCTGAGCCTTGGGGTGAAGCGGGGCATGGTGGTATACGGGCAGGAAAAGCTGGATGAGATTTCAATCTGCGGGCCTACCGATATTTGCTGCTTTCAGGAGGGAAAGACTCGGATGACCACGATCACACCGGAGAGCGTAGGGCTAAAGCGCGGCCAAAAGGGAGACCTTCTGGGCGGTACTCCTGCGGAAAATGCGGCGATTACCCGCGCTATTCTGGAAGGCCGGGAGCGGGGGGCAAAGCGGGATGCGGCGGTGCTGAATGCAGCGGCAGCGTTGTTTGTGGCCGGCAAGGCCGGGAAGCTTGCCGATGCCGTTAAGCTGGCGGAAGCAACCATCGACAGCGGCAGAGCATTAAGCAAGCTGGAGCAGTTTATTGCGTTATCCGCATAGCGTGAAAGTACTTCTGACTTTGAGATTGTGAGATTCCCCAGAGCGGAATTAGGGAGGAAAGTATGATTTTAGAAGAAATTGCGGCTAAGACAAGGGAGCGGATTGAGGCGGAGAAAAGAATCGTCCCGCCGGAGGAAATAAGGGTTCTGGCGGCGGAGGCGAAGGTACGCCGCCAGGAAAAGAACGGGGAAATATTTCCCTTTGAAAAGGTGCTGGCGAAGCCGGGCATGAGCTTTATCTGCGAGGTCAAGAAGGCATCCCCCTCCAGGGGAGTGATTGCGGAGCATTTCCCTTATGTGAAAATTGCGGAGGAATATGAGGCTGCAGGGGCGGACGCCATTTCCGTGCTGACAGAGCCCTTTTATTTCAGAGGAAGCAATCAATACCTTGCAGAAATTCGCAGCAGAGTAACCGTTCCCCTGTTGCGCAAGGATTTCACGGTGGACGAGTATATGATTTATCAGGCAGGGGTAATCGGTGCGGATGCCATACTGCTGGTCTGTGCGTTGCTCAGTCCCGGACAGCTCAGGGAGTACGGGGAGATCGCAGGGGAGCTGGGCCTGTCGGCCCTGGTGGAGGTCCATGACGAGCGGGAGATGGAAATGGCATTGTCCGGAGGTGCCCGGATTGTCGGCGTCAATAATCGAAACCTGCAGGATTTTAGCGTAGATCCGGAGAATTCCCTGCGGCTGCGGGGCCTGGCTCCCCGGGAAATTCTCTTTGTCTCGGAGAGCGGCATGAAGGCCCGGGAGGATATTGTCAGGCTGGAGGAGAACGGTACCGACGGGGTACTGATCGGAGAGAGCCTGATGCGCAGTCCTGACAAAGGGGAGTTCCTGCGCAGGCTGAGGGGGGAGCATGAAGACAAAAATTAAGATTTGCGGGTTGTTCCGCCGGGAGGATATTGCAGCGGTCAACAGGATCCGGCCGGATTTTATCGGGTTTGTCTTCTGGGAAAAGAGCAGGCGCTTTGTGACGCTGAAGCAGGCCGCGGATTTCAGAAAGGAACTGGATCCGGGGATTCAGGCGGTGGGAGTCTTTGTGGATGCTCCCTGTGAGAAAATCATTACTCTGCTGGAAGAGGGGATTATAGATATAGCCCAGCTTCACGGAGAAGAAACGGAAGAGGATATACGGTATATTCAGGCTGTGACCCATAAGCCGGTAATCAAGGCGGTGAAGGTCAGAAGCAGGGATGATGTGGAAGCCTGGCTGGATTCCGGGGCAGACTGGCTGTTATTTGACAGCGGCATGGGCAGCGGAACCCCCTTTGACTGGCGGCTGTTGGCAGGGGTGGAGCGGGAATATTTTCTGGCAGGGGGGCTGACACCGGAAAAGATGAGAGAGCTGCCGGAATTCCTGCATCCTTACGGGGTGGATGTAAGCTCCGGTGTGGAGACGGACGGATATAAGGATCCGCTGAAGATACAATTAATGAAGGGCGAAGAGATACAGGGAGAGAAGCAGGGAGAGAAGCAGGGAGAGAAGCAGGGAGAGAAGCAGGAAGAGAAGCAGGGAGAGAAGCAGGAAGAGAAGCAGGGAGAGATGCAGGAAGAGATACAGGAAGAGAAGCAGGAAGAGAAACAGCAAATGAAACAGGAAGAGATAACCGGGAGGAAATTATGAGCAGAGGACGTTACGGAGTACACGGCGGGCAGTATGTTTCGGAAACATTGATGAATGAGCTGATCCGCCTGGAAGAGAGCTATGAGCATTACAAAGACAATCCGGAGTTTATCGGTGAGCTGAATACACTTTTGAACGAATATGCGGGCAGGCCTTCTTTGCTGTACTATGCGGAGAAGATGACAAAGGATTTGGGGGGAGCCAAGATCTATCTGAAGAGAGAGGACCTGAACCACACCGGCTCCCACAAGATCAACAATGTGCTGGGGCAGGCGCTTCTGGCAAAGAAAATGGGTAAAACCCGGATTATTGCCGAGACGGGAGCAGGACAGCATGGGGTTGCCACGGCCACGGCAGCCGCACTTCTGGGCCTTACATGCGAGATATATATGGGGAAGGAGGATACGGAACGGCAGGCGCTGAATGTATACCGCATGGAACTGCTGGGGGCCAGGGTCCATCCCGTTACTACGGGTACCCAGACCTTAAAGGATGCGGTGAATGCCTGTATGAGAGAGTGGACGAACCGGGTAGACGATACCCTTTATGTTCTTGGATCCGTAATGGGGCCTCATCCCTTTCCCATGATTGTACGGGATTTCCAGAGTGTGATCAGCCGCGAGGCCAGGCAGCAGATTCTGGAAAAGGAGGGAAGGCTTCCGGCGGCGGTGGTGGCCTGCGTGGGAGGCGGAAGCAATTCCATGGGGATGTTCTGGAATTTTATCGGGGATAAGGATGTGGAGCTGATCGGCTGTGAAGCGGCGGGAAAGGGCGTGGATACGGCACTGACTGCCGCCACCATTGCCACGGGTACCCCGGGAATTTTCCACGGTATGAAATCCTATTTCTGCCAGGATGAGTATGGGCAGATCGCACCGGTGTATTCCATATCCGCCGGGCTGGATTACCCCGGGATCGGGCCGGAGCACGCTTATCTCCATGATATTGGCAGGGCAGACTATGTTCCCGTTACCGATGATGAGGCGGTGGACGCTTTCGAGTATATTGCCAGGACGGAAGGAATTATCTGCGCCGTGGAGAGCGCCCATGCAGTGGCCCATGTGCGGAAGATTGCGAAGAATTACAGCCCGGATCAGAGCATTATCATCTGCCTGTCAGGCAGGGGAGATAAGGATGTGGCGGCTATTGCCAGATACCGGGGGGTGGAAATTCATGACTAAGCAAAGGAGTGGCGGGAGTATGTTGGATAATCAATTAAGCAGGGTGTTTGATACCCCTAATAAAAAGGCTTTTATTTGTTTTCTGACTGCGGGGGATCCTTCGGCCGACTGTACGGTGGAATATATTCTGGAGATGGAGCGGGCAGGAGCAGACCTGGTGGAAATCGGCATTCCGTTTTCCGATCCCACGGCGGAAGGCGTCGTGATCCAGGATGCCAATATCCGGGCTTTGAAAAACGGCATGACTACGGACGGTGTCTTTGAAATCGTGGGGAGGGTCAGGGAAAAATCCCGGATTCCTTTGGCATTTATGACCTATGCCAATCCGGTGTTCCATTACGGATACGAGAGATTCTTTACAAAGTGTGAACGGCTTGGCGTGGATGCCGTGATTATTCCGGATATGCCCTATGAGGAAAAGCAGGAGATGGAGGGGCCTGCAAACGCCCATAACGTGGCTGTGATTTCCATGATTGCACCCACTTCCGAGGACAGAATCCGGGCGATTGCTTCCGAGGCGAAGGGCTTTCTCTATGTAGTGTCTTCCCTGGGGGTCACCGGAGTGCGCAGTGAGATCAGTACGGATCTTGGAGCCATTGTGGAAAGCATCCGCCGGGCGACGGATGTACCCTGCGCCATCGGCTTTGGCATCAGCACCCCGGAGCAGGCGAAGAAAATGGCAGCGGTGTCCGACGGGGCCATTGTGGGGAGCGCCATCGTAAAGCTGATTGCCAGGTACGGGGAGCAGGCGGGGCCGGAAATATACAGGTATGTGAAGTGCATGAAGGACGCCGTGGCGGCATGCGGGTTATAAGGATTGTTTACCGGATCAGTCATCTGGAGGAGAGGAGTGTAAGCCTGCTTACATCTGCCGGCGGTGAAAGAGCAGGGACGAAAGGGTCACACAGGCTGCCACCAGCACCAGGGACACGGTTATGGCCGGGTACAGACTGCGGAGTGTGCTTTCCCTGGTGAGAAGGCGCATGCCGCTTAAAAGTCGGGTGGGAAGGTACTTTGTCAATTGTGGCAGTATGGAAAGGAAGTACATGACGGCGACGGAGCCTCCCGTCCCCAGGAGGACGCCGGAGGAGCTGGAGGACAGGGCGGAAAAGAAGGGAATCAGCGCGGTGACCAGGATTCCGAAGAGCCAGGCGCACAGTACCGCCGGCATAAGGTTTGTCGCCGCCGAATTATCCCAGAAGGCAGCCGTATATACATAGGTGATGCCAAAACAGAGGAAGTATCCGCCGGTCCACATGAGTGCCATCACGCGGAATTTTGCAATTGCCGCCCGGCGCTGGGGAAGTCCTCTGGTGACAACCGGAATCAGTGTTCCCCGGCGGTATTCGTCGGTGAAGATCCCACCGCACAGCAGCGTATAAGCGACCAGTACCAGGGGAAGATTCTTGAAGAACTGTTCCCAGGAGGTGAGCGCATCCACATTGACTGCGGATACCGTCAATCCGGTTTTCTCCAGTTGCTGCGCCATCACTTCCATCAGCCATGGCGTCAGCTTTGCAAAGGCCGGCGCCATGATTCCGAACAAAATGAAGATGCTTCCCAGAATCATCATTCGGCCCGTGCGCAGCCATTCCAGAAATTCCTTTTTTATAAACGCATTCATGCTTTTCTTCCTTCCTTTCATTTTCTCAGGCCGGGTGTTTTCCCGGCTTAGAGATGCTGCATATCGCTTATTTTTGCAAATATATCTTCCAGGGACATCTCACGCCGCTCAATGCGCCGGACAGTCAGCTTCCGGGCGGCGATAAAGCCCATGATTTCCGGCAGCATTTCGGAGTTTTCCAGAACGCATGCGGGATTCTCCGATTTCAGAGAAGATGTTTCCTCAGGCTTTGGGGAGGACGTTTTCCCAGGCATTAGCGGAGAAGTCTCCGCAGGCCTTAAGGCAGGAAACTCAGCAAGCAGCAGCCGGGTCTCTTCCGGACGCTCAAGCTCAATATCCGTAGGGGCGGTCCCGCCGGTAAAGCCTTGGCGCAGGTCTTCCGGTGCACCGTCGGCCACAATCCGGCCCTGGTGCAGGAAGGCTACCTTGTCACAGAGGCGCTCCACATCGGACAGAATGTGGGAAGAGAAGAGTATGGTGGTCTGTTCCCTTGCGGCGGCAAGAATGTCAAGAATTTCCCGCCTTCCCACTGGATCCAGCGCCGAAGTGGGCTCGTCGCAGATCAGGAGCTTGGGACGATGGAACAGTGCTGCCGCAATGCCGAGGCGCTGCTTCATTCCCCGGGAGAAGCCTTTGATACGGCGGGTTTCGGTTTTCAGTCCCACCAGCTCCAATAATTCCTCAGAGCGCAGAATCATGTCCTTTCGGGACATCCCGCACAGCTCACCGCAGAAATGCAGATATTCTTCCGGGGTCATATAGGAATAAAACTCCGGGACATCGGGAAGATAGCCAATATATTGATTGGCGGGACTGCTGCCAAACATAACGGTCGTATTGTTTACGGTTATCTCACCGCTGTCCGCGGGAATCAGGCCCAGAATCAGCTTCATGGAGGTGGTTTTACCGGCGCCGTTTTGGCCGACAAACCCGTAGATCGTATGCTCCGGTACAGAAAAACATAAGTTATGTAACACTTGCTTTTCACCAAAGCGTTTTGAAACATTTGACAAAGTCAGCATGTCAGTCATCCTTTCCCAGCGCGAAATACAGGATCGGTCCGATGAATTCCATGCCGATAATGCTGATAAGCAGCCACAGGGTGCGGTTTCCGCGCTGATAGGTTTTGTGGGTCAGTATGTGGTGAAGGGTAAAGCCCAGCAGTGCAAACTGAATAATAACAAGCGGTATTATAAAAGGCAGTAATTCTTTGATGTCAGGCATAAGCGTCTCCATTCTGCCGCCTTGTATCCGGCGGCATAGCTTTTTTCAGGTTTTGGCAGTCAGTCGTTTCTGTATCTGCCGGAAGGTTACATCGTCCTTCAGCTTCCCGAAGGCAGGATGGGAGAAGGCGGTAGTAATATTCTGCTGCAGGAAGCACAGGTCCCGGGGAGCGGCGTTTCCCAGAGGCAGTTGTTCGATCCACTCGTCCAGCAGATCAAAATAATCGTCGCCGTGCAGGTAAGGAGCTTTGAGAAGCCGGGAGATACATTTTTCAAATTCTGTCAGGGCCTTAAGCGCATCCGGAAGCAGATCATTCTGCGCATAAAATACAGCTGTTTCATAATGAAAGCGGGCGGCATTGTTTGGATGCAGTTCATCCAAATGAAAAGATTCTATAACGATAGTTACTCTTCGGATTGTTTCCAGACAACGTGCAGGATCCTCACATAAGGCAAGCTCCGTGATGCCGATTTCCATAAGCTGCAGCAGCGTCTGATATTGAGTGATCTGAGTATAGCTGCGGGCCCGCGGCAAATCTCCGGACAGCTGACAGGCCTGGATCAGTACCTGATTGCCCTGAGAGGATAAGCGACAGGGATCGGCCATCAGGGGTTCCAGAATTCTCACGGCTTCTCTGGCGTCTCCCTGCTGCATTTTCAGAATGGCCCGGAGTACGGCGGCGTCTGCGCTGATACCGGCATCCGTACAGTTATCGGAAATCCTGTCGCACCAGGAAAGGGCGGCAGACACCATCCTCTGCCGGTCCTCCGGCTTTTCCGGAAGCATGAAGTGATTTAAGTACAGGACGCAGAGTTGGAGTAGCAGAGGATAACAGGAGTAATAGCGCCGGGCCAGTGCTTCCGTTTCCCAGGTGACTTCTTGAAAGGGACGGCTTGAAAACTTTTGGGTAAGCTCCTGATAAATGCGGCGGATCTGCTCCCGGGAAAGCTGTGACTCATAGCCCATGAGCGCGTCAACCGATACGCCGAAAAACGCTGCCAGTTGGGGAAGCAACAGAATATCCGGCAGGCTCTGGGCATTTTCCCATTTTGAGACAGAGGCCTTGGTCACACCGAGAAAGGCGGCC
>ERZ777011.726-NODE-726-length-46452-cov-7.556372_pt1 | contig 46452 bp, 39 predicted proteins | sample MGYA00374964_ERZ777011 | MGnify/ENA primary metagenome ERZ777011 (study PRJEB29310, sample SAMD00008975) | mouse gut metagenome | study: EMG produced TPA metagenomics assembly of the Metagenome analysis of fecal microbiota from mouse which was promoted...
GATTATCATTTTATTAAGTAATTCAATTTTGAAAGGTTGAATTTATTGTCAATAGTCAAATTAAAACTTTAAAACATCTTATCGACATATATCCTCAATCCAAAACATAATATACCCGTCTGCCAAATCCTTTTTATAATAGAAAAATAACAGACGGGTATCCACTTACATCAGATCAACTGACCTACTTCCTTCAATCGCTTCCTCAACTGCTGAATATCGACATTGTGGATATCAGGAGATTTGGATTTACAAATCTGACCGGCAGCAACGCCAACCGCTTCGCCGGTTACAAGCGACGGAGGCATCACACGCAGACTGCCATGAGCATAGGAATCCGTCGAAATACAACGTCCGGCAACCATTACATTCTTCAAATCCACAGGAGTCAGGCAACTGAAGGGGATTCCATGGGATTCTCCTTTCTTATAGCGAGGATATACGGTCGCATCCTGTTTATGGACATCTATATAATAACAGTTACGTCCGATACCGTCCTCAAACTCCTTACGAGCCAGCCAATCTTCCAACGTAAATGTATAATCACATTTTATCCGGCGACTTTCCCGAATTCCCATCAAATTAGCAGTACCTGCCAGAAAAGAAGCGCCAAATGACTTTGGCTCAAACTCGACCAATCCTTCATGCAACTGTCGAGCCAACTTACGTCCCTTCATCATTGCTTCAGTTAAAGAAGCAGGATCCGTACTATCAACAGTCACATGACCTGCATTAAATCCTAAGAAACCCGGCCCGATCAATTTGTCATTCATATGCTTATCCTTCACCAACGGGTATTTAGGGTTGCCATAAATAGAATGAATCGGACCATTCTTCCGGCTGGTATGAACATTTCCTATTAAAGAAAACTCATAAGGATCGACATTTGACAAAGTAAAACATAGAGTACCTTCCTGTACGGAACCACTTTCATCTCCCATTACAAAATCAGCACCAGCCCAAGCTGCGAGATCACCATCCCCCGTACAGTCGATAAAAACTTTAGCCTTGTAAGTTGACAATCCGGCTTTATTGGCAACAACTATCGCATCAACAACTCCTTTACGTTTCATTTCGACAGCTGCCATTGTTGTGAAAAAGAGAACTGAAACACCTTCAGAGGTCACCAAATCGTCATACACGACTTTCAGATATTCACCATTTATAGGTACCCAATTATCATAATGAATATGGGGGACACCTTTCTTTGATTCGGAAAACACCCGTTCCGCAATCCCTTTATAAATGATTCTCTCGCCATCCGTAAAAGGACACCATGCATTCAGCAAACCAGAAGTACCCATTCCACCTAAAGCTCCAGTTCCTTCTATCAATAAGGTTTTGGCCCCTTCGCGTGCCGCGGCCGTAGCCGCAGCACACCCTGAAGGTCCCCCTCCCACAACTATTACGTCCCACTCATCATATACGGGTAGTTTCGACTTTCCTGACGAACTGCCACTTTTGGGACTTTCTGTAGCGAATGATGTTCCCATCGCTACAGATGCCAAGCCTAAAGAACTTATGTTTTTAATGAAATTTCTTCTCTTCATAATCATATTCATTTACCATCCCGGAGTTTGCTCCAATAACTTATTTGCGTCTAACTCTGTCACAGGTATAGGTAACAGATAATGTTTTTCCTCTACCACCGCACCTATAGTCGGATTCTGCGCCATCATAGCTTCTTTCAACTTATGCGTACGAACCAAATCAAAACGACGTTGTCCTTCAAAAGCAAATTCTTTACGACGTTCCAAAAGAATTACATCCAAGAAATCTTCTTTACTCAACCCAGGCTTAATATCAATAGCAGAAGCCTCGTTCATATTAAGTCCAAAAGCTCTACGACGTATAACATTCAAACATTCATACGCTTCTATATTAGAAGTATTAATTGCATTCAAGGCTTCCGCACGCATCAACCAGACATCCGAATAACGTAATATCGGATAATTATTTTCTCCTCCTTGAGATCTTACTGCCAACGGCGAAGGATCCTGAAATTTATTTACATAACAAGGAAACTCATAGTTGGAAGACATATTCGGATACTCTTCCTTCGTATAAAGACGTACATTTACATCCCGACGCAAATCACCATCCTCGTAACATTCATAATGATTACGGGTCACCGGGTCATCTCCATATCCAACCCAACCATTTATATTAACAAAAGGAGGACGATAATACCCATTGTAATTACTACCAGACACACCGGGAGTATTTCGTTTATACTGGATTTCAAAAATAGATTCCTGTCCATTTTCTTTTTCTACATCAAAATTATCAGCATAATTTTCCCACAATTTATACCCCATCTGCATCACTTCCGATGTTTCCTTCACTACATTTTGGTAATCTTCACGAGTCAAATAAACCTTTGCCAGCATAGCTGACGCGGAACCTTTCGTTGCCCGTCCTAAATATCCCTCCGGAAGTTGGCCGATAGCAGGAAGAACAGATTTCGCTTCTTGCAAATCTGTAATAATCTGTTCATAACATTTGTCAACTGTATTGCGGGGAACTTCCAAACCATCCAGCGAAGTAGTTTGTTTCAATACTAAAGGAACTCCTCCATATATGCGAACCAGATTAAAATAGGCCAGTGCCCGTAAGAACTTAGCCTCCCCGATCAGTTGCTTTCTGACATCATCCTTTATCTGGTCGCTCCCCATATTCGAAATATTTTCTATCGCAAAATTAGAGCGGTTAACAGCGACATAGTGTTTAATCCAAATGGAATAAACCAAATTCGTATTTCCATCATATTCAAATTTATCCAAAGCATTCTTGTCCAAATTGGTCGTTGTACGACCACCGCTCCACTCGCAATCATCAGTTCCCTGGCTTTGCAATACTTCCCAAAACTGATTATAGATATCATTATCAGTAAAAACCGAATACGTTCCATAAACAGCAGCAGTTGCATCTTGTTCTGATTTAAAGAAATTTTCAGGGCTTAGATTGGACTCCGGTATCAGATCCATATCCGTACATGAACTCATCATGACCGAACTCAATATTATAAATGCTATTTTTTTCATAAACTACTTAGACTCTTTTAGAATTTAACATTCAAACCAAACAATACAGACTTTGCAAACGGATAAGAAAAGGCATCATATCCGGCTCCCAGATTATCCTGGCCATACTTGCTGACTTCTGGGTTATCACCGGAATAGCTTGTTATCGTAAAGAAATTCTGCAAAGACGCATACACCCGTAATCCTGATACATATTTTGTAAAACTCAAAAATTCAGCAGGAACATTATAACCCAACGTGATATTCTGGAAACGCAGGTAAGAGCCGTTTTCCACATATTGGTTGGAAACACGCATCACGGCCTTTGAACGGAGCGGACGTGGCAACGGAGCGTTTTGATTATCAGGTGCCCAATAATTCATTGTTGAAGCAAACATATTCGTTGATCCCTGCATATTCTCCATAGTAACTCTCGTACCGTTATAAACATCATTTCCGATCGTGAAGATCATATTTACATTCAAATCAAAATTCTTATAAGAAAATGTGTTATTAAATCCTCCAAAAATCTTTGGCTGTGCACAACCGATAATCGTACGATCAAGGTCATTGATTACTCCATCAGGAACACCATCTGGTCCACTAATATCTTTATAGCGAATATCGCCCGGTTTAGCTGTCGGCTGGGCAGAAGAACTTATATCATCCGTCGTACTGAAAAGTCCGTCATAGACATATCCGTAAAATGTTCCTAAAGGTTGCCCCACCTGTATGATACGCCCCAAATGTATTCCAGTTTCATCCTGACCTGGCTGGCTTGGATAAATAAACGAGACATCACCCAAATCCAATACTTTATTTTTATTATAAGTAAGGTTTAAACTTGTATTCCAAGTAAACTCACCTTCTACCGGTGTTGCATTGATTGCCAATTCAAAACCCTTATTTTCCACTTCTCCAATATTTTTCAGACCGGAAGAGAAACCGGAAGAGCCAGGCACTTTAACCTTCAACAATAAATCGTGGGTTTTCTTGTAATACCCATCAATCACTACAGCCAAACGATTATTAAAAAAACCGAAATCAATACCAGCATCAAACTGAGAAGTTGTTTCCCATTTCAAATTCGTATTGGCAACTTGTGACGGATAATAGCCTGTCACCTTATTATCGCCTGCTACATAACCGTTCGAACCCAACAATGCATAAGCTGGATAAGTACCTATTCCGTCCTGATTACCTGTAACACCAAAACTTACACGGGGTTTCAAGTTACTGAAGATCTTCAAATCCTTAATAAAAGGCTCCTCCGAAGCTCGCCATGCTAAAGCGGCAGAAGGGAAATATCCCCAACGGTTGTCCGAGCCGAAACGGGATGAACCGTCAGCACGTATAGATGCAGTCAATAAATATTTATTATTCACAGTGTAGTTAACACGAGCCAGATAAGAGTTCAAAGCCCATTTTGTCACTTCGGATTTAGGAGCTGTGTAAGTTGTCCCTGCTCCCAAATTATTCATTTGCAAATTATCATTCAAAAAACCATAAGAACCAGCATTAAAACCGTCATAAGTCGATTGCTGTTGTGTATATCCAACCATGCCTGTAAGAGAATGAACACCCCATGTATTCGTATATGTTAAAATATTCTCGTTTATCCAAGTATAAGTATTATTAGAATATTTTGCAGCCTCTCCTCCTTTTTGACTGCCAGAGTAAATTGAACGCGGATTATAATTTTTAGCCGTAGAATAATTAATATCTACACCTACTGAAGATTTAAATTTCAAACCTTTTATTATATTCCATTCTACAAATGCAGTGTTTAATGTACGAAAACTAGTATTCCAAGCAACCTTTTCATTTATAATTCCAATCGGATTATCGAATGTAATGACTCCATTATTATCACTAAACGTATAACTCCCGTCATCTTGTTTTACCGATAAATTTGGTGGAGTAGTCAAACGGGATTGCAAAACAGAATTCCCTACACGATTATTATCAACCTTCGTCATCGTCAAGTTTAATCCAAAATTTATCGTCGAAGATATCTTATGGTCAATATTAGTGCGAAAAGCATATTTCTTCATCTCGGATGCTTTAATCACACCCTCCTGATTGAAATAGTTGAAAGAAGTTAAAAAAGACGTCTTATCGTTACCACCGGAAATCGTCAACAAGTAGTTTTGTGTCAACGCATTTTTATTGGAAGTCAAATCTTGCCAATCCGTCATCGCCGGAGTTTGACTTCCGTCATATATAGCTGTACCGCCTGAGTTTACCAATGCCTCATTCGCCAATTTTTCGAATGAACGGGAATCTAACAAGTCATATTTCTTATAGATATTTTGAACACCCCAATAAGCATCGAACGCAACAGATGTTTTTCCACTTTTCCCTTTTTTGGTAGTTACGATGATAACACCGTTTGCACCACGAGAACCATAAATAGCTGTGGAAGATGCATCTTTCAAAACCTCTATCGATTCAATATCTGATGTCGGAATCGAGTTTAGCGGGCTTAATGCTGTTTGACTTGCATCCGCACTCGGATAAACCGGCATGCCATCAATAATATACAACGGCTCGTTACCACCAGAAATAGAGTTGCCACCACGAATACGGACAGTGGAACTTGCACCCGGCATCCCTGAATTCTGAACCATATACAAACCTGAAGTACGCCCTTGCAACATCTGGTCTACTGATTTCACACTGAGTCCCTGCACCTTATCAACTTGAATTGAACCAATAGCTCCTGTCAAGTCACTTTTCTTTACTGACCCGTAACCGATCACAACCACTTCTTCCAGATTTTGGGTATCTTCGGATAAGATGATCCTCAAAACGGACTCGTTACCAACAGGCACTTCCTTCGTCAGGTAACCGATGTAAGACACGACTAGCGTGGCAGAAGATTTGTCCAACGCCAACATAAACTTACCGTCGATATCCGTTACCGTTCCGACTGACCTCGAACCTTTTTCGATCACATTCGCGCCGATAACTGGTTCTCCATTATTATCTGTAATCACACCGCTGATTGTTTTACCCTGCTGTGAAGACAAAGGAATTGTAGTCGTCGTTCCACCTGCCGACAACAATATATACGAACCATCAACTGAATATTTCACATCTGTTCCAGTAAACAGATTTGCCAAGACTTCCTCCAAAGAGGCTTTTTTCAGATTAACAGACACTTTTCTATCCACATTCACAAACTTATTGTAAATAAAGAGATAATCGGTTTGTTTCTCAATATCGTTCAACACATTCTCAAGTTTAGTGTTACTTCTTTTGATTGTAACGTTTACATTCTGAGAACTGGAACTTTCTGCATGCATACAGAAAATGAACACGAATAATAACAAAGTGGTTATTCTCATGACTCTAAAAAATTGTTTACATCGAAATCTTTTTACAGAATAAGACATCGACAAAGATTTTTTATTCATATCTTTGGAAATCAAGTTTATTAATACAGTTAAATAATTGTGTTAAGCTATGCCGATAAGTGTGGGGACACTTGTCGGCATTTTTTCTCAATAAAAGGTTAACCTTTCTTCTTCATCATAGGCATTACAATTTTAAGATTAGACATTACTTTATATAAATGACCGATTCATCCTTGTTCCGTTCAAACGTATATTTTGCATCTTTTTGCAATATTCGCAATGCATTGTCTATACCATCCGCAACACGGAATTTGCCACTACAGATATAATTGTCAAGACGCTCATTCTCTATCACAATTCGCATTCCAAAACATTTTTCAAAACGCGACATCAATTCCTTAAATTTCATATTCTTAAAACAAATCAGTCCCTCTTTCCAGCGGAAAGGATCGAAGTCTGCAATCGGTCTCGAGTATAAATGGCCGTTGGCCAAAGAAACCTGTTGGTTAGGCGCCAAGACCAGGCTTTCCGACGGTTTCTTCTTATTCGACACCCGCACCACACCTTCCATCAGCGACGTGCAAAAATCCTCAGAGTCGCTGTATGCTTCCACATTGAACTTCGTACCCAGCACCTCGACATTACCTTTGTCTGTCCGAACGACAAAAGGCTTGTCATTCTTGTAAGCCACCTCAAAATAAGCTTCGCCATCCAAGGTTATCTCCCGCTTATTACCTGTAAAGGCGGCAGGGTAACGCATTTCGGAACGGGCATTCAGCCAGACATTCGTACCGTCCGGCAAAGTCAGGTTTGCACGTTGGCCTGCGGGGACCGTAATCGTATTCATAGACTTGCCTATCTTACTGATTTGCGACTTATGGAAATATATCCCGCAGGTTACGGTAATGGCAAACACGGCAGCAACCTTTATGGCCTCGAACAAGACTGTCCGATAGAAAGGACGAGATTTCTTTCCTGCCCCGAACACTTTCGTACCACCTGAAAGGATCATCGCATCGAAAAATTCGCGTTCCCTGAAAAGTTCTTGTTCGTTTTCGGGAGAGGATTCCAACCAAATACGGACAGTTTCCTTCTCTTCACGGGAAGCTTTTCCGTCAAAGAATTTATATAGTGTTCCTTTTTCCATTTTTTCTGTTTCTGTTTATAAAGCAAATAAGCAGCAAATATCCCTAATGAAAAAGGAAACTTTTTACAAAAAAGTTTTCACAATTAATACCGATCAGCCTGAAAAATCAGGGCAACTGCACCAAAAATTGCTATCCGGAACCACTTCTCCTCTTTCATGAAAATTTCGCAAACCAACTATCATACTATCATATTCGGTTGTTAACTACTGTCTAACAACATGTTAAAGTATGATAGTTGCTGTTTTCCACTATCATTCTACCATCATGCACCTATCATGCCTTTTACATGACTATTTATTTATATAGTTGATAATGTGGTTTTTATGTTTATGCGTACCAAAATAGCCATCGGCGAAAAAGATGCAAAAACAAGACACAAAAGTGCATCCAACATGGCGGATAAACATCCCTGCACCCCCGCAAAGGCTTCGCACAGACCCGGGTCTGCACCTCTCCATCACCCGGGTCTCCATACTGCTTACACCCGGATCTCAAGCGGCTTTAAAAGCTGTTTTTGACAAAAGAAAAGCCTGTCTTGATGAAAAAAGAAGCCGTTTTAACATGTTTTGCACCTGTTTCCGGACGGTCCCTGTTTTTATCGTATAATTGATACACAGGATATTATCGTTTTAAATTAAACTATGATAGTTGTGATAGATGAATGATAGTTAAAAACGGCAACTATCATTCCATAACATATTGGTTTAAACCGATATACAGGCGAATATGATAGTATGATAGTTGTTTTTGCAAAAACATTATATGGCCAGTCCGTATCGGTGGTGAAAAAAGATGGACGCTTTATGATTTTGGGGCGGTTGCCCTGCCTGAGAAATATAGTTCCTATATTTCTCTCGACTTGCCGGTGATAGAAGAGTATCAGCAAAAGAAGTTTGAAAAGAATGCCAAAAACGGGAAATAATCCTTTAAGGCTACTCGCAATACTTTCAAGGCCTTGGAAATATGGAACTCCACAGTTTTTGTCGAAATACCCAAGGCTGCGGCAATCTCCTTATGGCTTTGATTGTGGTAACGACTGCGGACAAAAATGTCGCGTGTTTGTTCAGGCAATGTTTCCAACGCCTCGTCGACAAGCGACTGCAACTCGTCGGAAAACAACTTTTCGGGATCACAGGCTTCGAGAGTAGCGATGCGCAGGTTCAGTTCCCAAGTGTCGCAATCCTTCAAATACTCGACTATTTCTTCCCGCGTACGCAAACGGTGTAGGTAATTCAGGCATTTGTGCTTGATGACAGTCAATACATAGGCCGGGACATTCGAGTCTGGAGCAAGTTTTTCTCTGTTTTCCCAATAATACATCAAGCTTTCGATCACGATATCTTCCGCAACCATATTGTCACTCACATACGTGTTTGCAAAATGGACAAAACGACTTTTATTGTCAGTAAACAACTGATTAAAAGAATATATCTCGGATCTGCCTTTCATACATATAGAATCAAATCGCCGATAAAGATAAACATAAATGCGGCTTTTCCGTCTTTCCGGCCGGATTTTGTTTCATCCTTCTATCGGGAAACAATGGTGGTCACTTCCTTGAATGCATATCTTCGCTGCTCCCCATCATGCAATCGGAGGATCAGGTGGCCGGTCGGTTCAATCGCATGAATGCAGGCTTCGAAGAGGCCCTTTTCGTCGGCATAGGGATGATAACCGTCGCCATGATATAAGGCCGCCATATAGGCCACCCGGATTTCTTCCTCTTTTTCCTGCAATAATAAGGAATAGTAACGAAAGAAGATACGCAGGAAGCGGGTCAGGACTTCTTTCCGATCATACGTCCTACCCGTAATTTGATACAGAGACACTGGATTGGGAGCATCGCTGCGGAATATCTCTTGGTTGATGTTAAGCCCGATACCGATTACCGAACTATAGAGATACTGTCCGGACAAATCATTCTCGATCAGCATTCCGCATATCTTACGGTCTTTCCAATAAATATCGTTGGGCCACTTCACTGTGACAGAATCCGTATAAACCATCAGCGTCTCCCTTACACTCAGGGAAGCGATCTGGGAAATCAGAAACTGCCGATTCGCGGGAAGGAAATCCGGATATAAGAGGATGCTGAACATCAGGTTTTTCCCAGCTTCCGACTCCCATGAATTCCCGACCTGCCCCTTTCCGGCTGTTTGAAAATCGGCTATGACAAGGCTCCCTTCCGGTAAACGAGCTTTCGCACATTGTTCCCTCAGGTAGTTATTGGTAGAATCCGTCTCGAGAAGCCGGATGATCTGCGGCATTTCGCTTTTGTTATTCATTTTCGTAGGTTTCTCTTATTTTCTTGGGCAACTTGGCGATCACCTCACGATAAGAATGACGGATCCAATGCTTGATCTCGTCATACGGCATATCCCGCCCGAGATAGATGGTGTTCCAATACTTCTTGTTGAAATGATAAGCGCCCTCCACTGCTGCATATCGTTCACGCAGATCCTCGACATAATCGGTATTGCATTTCAGCGACACACAGGGTTCCACAGCATCCAAAGGCAGGAGCAGGAACATTTTACCCTCCACTTTGAACACAAGGGAAACATCATCGAAAGGGAAACATTCCGTCACATTCTTCAGCGACAGGCAATATTCTCTGACTTCTTCTATATTCATACTGTTCTATATTCGTTTATGAATGACAAGGAGCATAGAAAGCATCATCTATATGATCCACTTCAACCTCCTCTCCTTTTTTGATCACGGTTATGATGTCAAAACGGACCGGCAGTCCGACATTGAAAATGCGGACATACGCATCGGCTGCCGCCACGATACGGCGGATTTTGGAAGCATCGACTGCCTCTTCCGGAGGCAAAAGATAATCTTCCGAACGTGTTTTTACCTCGACCACTACCAAACAGGCATCTTTGATTGCAACAATATCCAACTCATAATGATGCCAGTGCCAATTTGTATGGGTAATCTTGTAGCCCTGCTTTTCCAGAAAAGCACGTGCAACCGACTCACCGTCTTTTCCCGTTTCATTCCGTTTATCCATTCCCTGTAATTTGCACAAATATAATGTTTTTCTTTTTTATTTGCGCTTTCACCCTTACATTTGCAAAACAATGACAAAGATACGTAAATATTCATCTCCACAGCCGAATCGCCCGCGCGTGTACAAGGTCACTTTCATGCTCAACGACGACGAGCAAAAAGCGGTGGAGCGTTATCTTGCCAAATATAAAATCATCAACAAATCCCGTTGGTATCGCGAGACTATCTTGTCCCATATACTCAAAACCCTGGAAGAGGACTATCCCACCCTCTTCAATGAAAACGAAATGAGAAGATGATAAATCCTTTCAATGATGAATATTTCATGAAGCAAGCGCTGGCAGAAGCCCGCGCAGCGGCCGACGAAGGAGAAGTTCCCGTCGGAGCCGTTATTGTATGTAACAACCGGATCATAGCCCGTGCCCACAACCAAACGGAACGTCTGAACGATCCGACCGCCCATGCCGAGATGTTGGCAATAACGGCAGCCGTCAATGTATTAGGAGCTAAATACCTGACCGGGTGCAGCCTTTACGTGACGGTAGAACCCTGTGTGATGTGTGCCGGAGCGATCGGATGGTCGCAATTGAGCAAAATTGTCTATGGGGCGGCAGACAAAAAAAGAGGCTTCCGGCAATACGCACCGAAAGCCTTACATCCAAAAGCGACAGTCAAAGAAGGGATTTTAGAAAACGAGTGTGCCGAAGAAATACGCAACTTCTTTCAGCGCAAGCGCTGAACCCCTTATTTTACTTCCTCATAATCCACATACTCTCCTTCGTCTTTTGTAAAGATCTTTTTACGGGAAGCCTGCGAAGCATATTCGCCACGCGCAGAATTATTGTTATGTGTGTTGGAAGAATAACCGCTTGTTTGACGGCATTGTTCACCCTTCTTTCCACAACTTCCGCTTCCGAACAGGATATTCTTAAAAGTACGCAAGATAGAGAATCCCATCAGAAAGACCAACAGGATAAAGAAGAAGAACATCAAAAACAAAAATTTAAACATATTCCGTCACTTAGTTGGTTTATTACACAAACACAAAAATACGAATTTTGGTTTATCTTTTCTTGTTAAAAAAAGACAAGATTATATAGAGGATAATGGTTCCTGCAATGCCCAAAACCCCAAAGAGAGCCACAAAGACCACCGCCCCGGCTATTAAAATATAGCGTAACTCATTACCTTTCCATACCAACGACTTTACTTTCAATGAAAACATCGGAACTTCTGACACCAACAAAAACGAAAACAGGATCGCTGCAACTATCGTGCCAACAACAAAGCCGAGACTGTCCACCGGCACAGCAGAATCAAACGCATATCCGATAGACGCCCAGAAAAGAGCATGAGCCGGGACAGGCATACCGATAAAAGAAGTCGTCTGCCTTTCATCAATATTGAATTTGGCAAGGCGCAACCCGGAAAAGACCGGTATCACCAAAGCCATATACGGGACATAAGCGGCCGCCTCCCCTAAAGCAGGGACCGTCATACACGCCTGTTCCAGCAACCAATAAACAATCATACCGGGAGCAACTCCGAAACTAACCATATCGGAAAGGGAATCCAATTCCTTCCCCATCAGAGAGTAGGCGTGCAAGGAACGAGCGGCAAAACCGTCGCCAAAATCGAAAACAGATGCAATGACAATCCAAAGAGTCGACATCGGCAGGTTTCCCCTCAACGCCATAATACAAGCGATACAACCTGATATCAGGCTGCAGCAGGTAACAATATTAGGTATATTATTCTTGAAGCTCATTTATTTTTTTATTTTCCCAAACGGGCTATCGGAGTTTGGTTACCGGTAACCTTCTGATCCATTTCAATCAAGACTTCCGTCCCGACAGGCAGGTAAACATCTACACGCGAACCGAACTTGATGAAACCCATCTGTTCGTCCACGTGGCATTTATCGCCGACCTTGGCATAAGTCACGATACGACGTGCCATTGCTCCTGCAATCTGGCGTGCCAGCACATCCACTCCGTTACGAGTCGTAACCACGACAGCCGAACGCTCGTTTTCCGTACTGCTCTTCGGCAAATAGGCAGCCATAAAACGCCCTTTCTGGTGCGACACGTGCTTGACAGTCCCGTTCACCGGAAACCAGTTGGCATGCACATTAAAAACGGACATAAATATGGATATCTGCAAACATTTCCTGTGCAGAATTTCATTCTCCATCACCTCTTCAATCGCCACGATCGTACCATCGGCAGGAGCGATCACCAGCCCTTCCGAATCATACGGAAAACGACGGAACGGGCTGCGGAAAAAGTTAAGTACCAACAAAAACAGGACCGTAGTCACGATAATCGTAGTATAGAACACCCAATTTCTACCGACAGTATGATACAGCGCAACGTCCACGATAAAGAATATCGTGAAAAGCGTTAATAATAGACCTGTTCCTTCTTTATGTACTTTCATTACTTTAATCCAATCAAGTATTTACCGTAAGAATTTGCAAAAATATTCATTTTTACCGAATAACAAAAATATATTACCCTTTCACAACTTCTATTTTGTTTAATTCGACATACCAAAGATAACCTTCGACCTCTTCATAGCCCATCTGCCGGATCAGTTTCAAATAACTCCTTACTTGGCTATGATAGCGCTGGTCGGTGTGTTCACCAAACTTATAGTCGACCACGACAACACGATCTCCGGTGATCATTACACGATCCGGGCGTTTGGACAGTCCTTTACCGAACAGGATATCGACCTCGTTCAACACGCGTGCCGAACCGTCATACCAAGAGGCGGCTTCCGGCAGGTTCAACAACTTTTCAAGGCGTGCAACGAGTGCCACCGCTTCCTCTCTGTCGATCACTCCTTCCTGGCGATATCGCTCGACCGATTGTGATATATCTTTCCGGGTACGGATACGGCTTAACACCTCGTGCATCAAAGCTCCGTGTTTCAGGCGGGCATTATCGAAGAAATAACCTTTGCCGTGCAGGCGCAATTGCAAACGGTCATCCGGAGAGATGGAACTAAGATGTGCCAGCCCGATCTCCTGAATATCCCTGTTCTCCTCCTTTACAGCCGGATGCCACCAATCGCCCAACTCGAAAACGCCTGTTCCGGTATCGAAAGCGGCAGACAGCGAGATCAGTTTATATCCCTCCCGTGTATCGGGCATATCCATACGTAGGCTGGTCCACAAGGCATCGGTCAAAGTTGATATCTTTTCCACTTCACCCGTTTCTTCCTTAATCTTTTTCGGTCGCGGGGAGAAAACGATCAGCTCCTCTTTTGAACGGGTAAAAGCAACATATAACGTATTCAAGTTATCGATAAAGGCATGTAAGCGTTCCTTAAAGTAATCGCCTGCAAAAATCGTCTTTCCAAGCGACTGACCATAACGTACAGGAACCAGATGCAAACGGTTAAACGGCTTCTCTTCCGGCTGGCACCAAAGGATCACTGGTTTTGTTGGCTTATGATCGATCTCCCAGTCTCCGAAAGGAATGATTACAACCTTAAATCCCAAGCCTTTCGACTTATGAACCGTAAGGATACGGATCGCGTTCTGTCCGTCCGGCGTGGCAATTGTTTTCCGGGAACCCGTTTCATCCCACCATTTGAGGAAACGGTTCAGGTCCGCGCTCTCTTTCTGAGCATATTCTGATACCATATCCAGAAATGCCTGGATAAAGACCTGTTCATTTTCAGGAAAATCAGCAGCAAAAAGGCGAAAAAGACCTTCCGCTATTTCATAAAGGGAATGATGGGTAAGAATTTGCAAAGCAGCAGTGACTTCCGATGGAAAAGCCGGAGCTTCGACGCCAAATATCCCCTTCAAAACCAAGTAAGAGTATAAAGCAATCTGCTCGTTCGTCCGGTCTTCGGGATTCTTCAGGTAACGCAGCAAGGAAACCATGAAACGAACAGCCGTCGAACCACTGACAAACAACGCTTCGTCCGAAATAATATCGTAGTTATAGCGGTCGGAAGGATGCTCTTCCTTATAGGTCAGCAATGTCTCCGCAACCTGTGCCCCTTCCTGGTTGGTACGGACAAGGATTGCAATATCTTTTAACGCATATCCGTTATCTTGTAATTTCTCCAACACTTCAGGCAAACGTCCAAGGGCTTCCTCTTTCCAATCTTTCTCATCATCACCGGAGAGAAACTCAATCCGTACATGCCCGTCTTTCTGCCTAAAAGAGGGAGGAACTTCTTGAAAACTTTTATCGTATGCCGACATGATCTTGGTGAAAAAAGCCGCCCGTTGCTCTTCATTGAGGGAAGAAGTGGACAACGCTTCGTTATACAGCGTCTGAAGGACACCCGGGAGTGTCGTAAACAAGGCGTTGTTGAACTCGACAATGTTCCGGCAACTGCGCCAGTTATCTTTCAGTGTTTCTTCACGTACTTCTTCGGGGGAGAAGTCAGATTGAACCTGTTCGTCCAGCAACTTCCAGTCTGAATTACGGAAACGGTAGATACTTTGCTTCACATCTCCCACGATCAAATTATCCCGGCTATGTGCAAGGCTCTCTTCTATCAACGGACGAAAATTGTTCCACTGCATTCCGCTGGTATCTTGAAACTCATCTATCATAAAATGATCGACATGAGTACCGGTCTTTTCATAAATAAAAGGAGCATCGCTACCTCCAATCACTTTACTCAGCAATTCGGTCGTGTCGGCAATTAACATCACATTCTTTTCTTCCCGGTAGGCGGCTATTTGGCGGGACACATCGGTCAGGATACCCAATGTGTAATAATAACGGACAATTTCACGAGCAGTATTATAGGCAGTCAGATTATCGAACAGGGAAACAATCCCTTTGATGCAATCGTTCAAGCCATCCTCAAAAGCACATCCGATGATCTGACGAGTACCGAGCGGAAGCGTTTTCGTGAAACAACCGTCCAAATTATCCGCCAAACCAATAAAAGTAGCGGACGGTTCTTTCATCTCTCCTTGCACCAGACGATCGAGAAGCGTGAGTGGCGAGCGACTGCCGCCCTTGAAATCAGAAACTTTGAGCCCATATTTATTCAGTATCGCCAAACCACGTTCTCCCAACTCTTTAGCGGCAGTCTCCACCGATCGAATGATGCCATACAGAACGTTCTTGTAGTCGTCCAACGCCTTTTTGTCTTCTATATCCCGGCAGACTGCCTCACTGAAAGCCTTATAACTTTCCTTGAAAACCTCCCGGCTCAAAGCCATAATATCTTTACGAAGATTCCATTCCCCTCCGTTCTCTATCTTATCTTCCGCAAACCGGAGCAGCCAACCTAACAGATCCTTATTTTCAGGCCTTTCGAGATCTGACAACAAATTATCGATCGCTGCTGTGAGCACCAGCTCCTGGTCCATCTCGATCCCATAACCACCCTGCAGACCAATCTCACGTGTAAAGGCACGCATGGTCTGCTGGAAAAAACGATCGATCGTACTGATATTGAAAGCGGAATAATCGTGCAGGATCTCCATCAATATTTTAGCAGCTTGCTTGCGCACCTGGACCTCCGTCAACGAATAGGTGGACCTCAGCAATTCCACATAATCCGATTTCTTGCCGGAAGCCAAATTGTACAGTTCGTCGACAATACGGGTCTTCATCTCATCCGTCGCTTTATTCGTAAAAGTCACGGCAAGGATACGACGAAAAGCACCCGGCCCCGTAAACAACAAAGTCAGATATTCACCAGTCAACTTATGCGTTTTCCCGGCTCCGGCGGAAGCTCTATAGACTGTCAGCATACGGTCAGATTATATGGCTTTTGACATAGCCTTCTTTTTGCAATATTTCCAGCACTTTAGGACGCAAATCACCCTGTATGATGATTTCCCCGTCTTTGGCCGAGCCACCAACGCCGCATTTTACTTTCAGGAACTTTCCAAGTGCTTCCAGATCGCTGGTCGTTCCCCGGAAACCAGTTACCAATGTCACGGCTTTGCCGCCCCGGTTCCGCTTGTCCAAAGCGATGCGCAACTGTTGCTTCTCTTTCGGAAGCGTTTCTTCTTCGGCTGATTCTCCTGTATTATATTGAAAATCCGGGTTCGTAGAATACATGACACCCAAACGGTCCTTCCAGTCGTTACTCTTCATATCTCATCTTTTCTTTATGGGGTCAAATCTACAAATTAACGCCGGGATAAACAAATCGTTGACAATAATCGCCACAGCATCTTATTCCCTTTCGTGAAAACACACCAGAAATTGTACGCTGACTGACAAAGGCCACGTGATCGTTTTCCGCTAAGGTTTCTGTATCAATACCGTTGCATATGCGGCTATTCCTTCCTGCCGTCCAGTAAAGCCCAACTTTTCGGTTGTTGTAGCCTTGATAGAGATATCTTCTACATCCACCTGAAGGACTTCGGCCATCACCCGTTTCATCTTGGGAATATAAGGATTCAGTTTGGGACGTTCGGCAGCAACAGTCGCATCTATATTACCCAAGGTATATCCGGCATCACGAAGTAGTTCCATCGTTTCAAACAACAGGATCTTGCTGTCGATGTCTTTATATTCTCCTGCCGTATCGGGGAAATGATACCCAATATCACGCATATTGGCTGCCCCCAACAGGGCGTCACATACAGCATGAATCAAGACATCCGCATCGCTGTGCCCTTGCAGGCCCATCGTATGTTCTATTTTCACTCCGCCCAGCCACAAATCACGTTCCGGAACCAGTGCATGCACATCATATCCAAAACCTACCCGAATCTTCATAATTTATGATTTATAATTTTCCAACTTTTATCTGAACAGATTCTTGATTCCGTCCATATCAAAAGACAGGGAGAAACGAAGTGTCTGATCCAACGGGTTCTGCGGAACCGTACTGATCAGATAAGCGGCATCCAGCTGAAACACGCTCATACGAAAACCGGCACCCACGGAAAAGTATTTACGGTTACCGACATTCGCATTCTCGTAAAAGTAACCGCCACGAACGAAAAATTGTTGATTATAGCTATACTCGGCTCCGACCGAGACCATAACCTCTTTCAACAAGCCGTTAGGCGAATCAGTAAAAGACTTCATCATCCCGGAAAGGCTTGACCATGATTTATAGTCGTCCACACGCGTCTGGTAATCGGCATCAGTCTCTCCTTCTTCTTTTTGCGGAGCATACGGAACCATATATTTGTTCAGGTCCAAATAAAAGCCGATCTGGTTGTAGTCGTCGATCGGATAAAGCAGACCGGTCCCCAACGTCAGTTTCGCCGGAAGGTACTGGTTCGTATTACCCCCGTCATACGAGATCTTACTCCCTATGTTCGACAAGTTGAACCCAAAGCTCCACAACGCTTCGGCATTTCCCAACAGCACATATTTTTCGAGGTAACCGGAGATATCGGCTGCAAAAGCATTGCCCGCATTGCTCTCGTCATTCTGCTCCGTCCCCATATCCGAACGGATGTAACGCAAGGTTACCGCCATCGAATAGGACTCGGACAGCTTGCGACTGTAAGCCACGTCGAACGCCATCTCATAGGGGTTCAAACCATAAGGAACATCCCCGATATTCTCCCATATATTCACTTCACCTAATGAAAAATAACGCAAAGATGCGCTGACAGCCTGCAAATCGCTATTCCCCAACTTATAGTAACCGGTCATGTTCACCAAAGCCACATCGTTGACCAATTTACGCAACCACGGCGTGTAGGACAAGCTGACCCCCGCTTTACTTCCCATAAAAGCATATTTGGCGGCATTCCAATACTGCGAATTGATGTCCGGCAAAGTTGCCGCCCCCATGTCTCCCATACCGCCGCCTCGCGCATCCGGAGCGATATTCAATGAAGGAACTGCCATTTGAAGCAAAGAAGGGTTATCCTGTCCCAAGATTGTCGTAACCGAAACCAAGGAGTTAAGTATTATAACGAGTACACCGATTCTGAATTTACTTACCATATATTTATCCTTAATTATTTTCCGATTTAATAAGGGCAATTCACGCATTACCCTTGCTATATATAAACTGAATAATCCTAACTTTATTGTATGCTCGAATAAAATTCCTATTTTTGCCTTTTAAGTATGAAAGATATACAATCGACAGGCAAAGCTAAAGCATTATTTCTTCTGATGCGCCCTTCCCAATGGGTAAAAAACATCATTTTATTCCTTCCTATCTTTTTTGCGCAGGAGATAGGAGATACGGCCAGGTTGCAAAACGTTGCAATCCTGTTTACCGGATTCTGCCTGCTCACCAGCGGCGTCTATATTTTCAATGACTTGAGAGATGCAAGTGAAGACCGCCTCCATCCAATCAAACAATTCCGCCCAATCGCATCCCGTAAGGTTTCACCGATGGCAGCCCTTGTCTTCATGTTCCTGCTATATGGGATGAGTGCATTCTGTTTCAGCTTCATACATGTAAGTAACAACCAAATCTGGTTGTTGTCAGGAGGATATATCCTCCTGAATTTGGCATACACGCTTTGGCTCAAACAAGTACAGATCATTGATGCCATGATTATCGCCTGCGGTTTCATCATCCGGCTCGAAGCGGGAGCCGTCGCCGGGGAGATAAAACTTTCACATTGGCTGATTATCATGACATTCATCCTCTCCCTGTTCCTCGCCTTTGCCAAGCGCCGGGACGATTTGCGTAATTTCATGGAAACCGGACAGATTTCTCGTAAGAATATTACCGGATATACGATCGACTACTTGAATATAATACTGTCATTCCTTTCTTCCATCATTGCTGTGACCTACATATTGTACACACTTTCACCCGAAGTAACGTATAGGAGCAGTGAACACCTGTATATCACGGTCCCATTCGTATTGGCAGGTATCATGCGCTACTTGCAGATTATCTTGGTAGAAAAGAGCAACTGTAACCCGACTGATATCCTGTTACAGGACCGCACCTTGCAACTGACCGTAGCTGGCTGGTTTATCGTATTCGCTTTACTTATTTATTGATATGGCAATCGCAATATTCGACTTCGACGGAACCATCATTTCCCGCGACTCACTGCCGGATTTCCTGATCCAGACTTGCGGACGGAAGGCATTCCTCCTGCGGCTTCCCTGGGTTATCCTGCTGAAAGGAGCAGCCTTAACAGGTATTCTCTCCACGCACCGGGCCAAAGAACTTGTGATCTCCTCTTTCCTGCGGGGAATGAAGACAGAGGATTTCCATCAGGCTTGCCTCAAATATGCACACCGCATACCGGCCTTCGTTTATCCTGCCGCCTTGGAAGAGATACGATGGCATCAGGAAAAAGGAAATAAGATCGCCATTATCAGTGCATCTGTTCCTGACTGGATACGCCCTTGGGCACAAACAACCGGAATCCGGCTTGTGGAAGGGACAGAGCTGGAAGTAAAAGGAGATACTTTAACCGGACGATTTTCTACACCCAACTGCAAAGGAAGCGAGAAGGTCCGCAGACTCCGCCTGCTATATCCGGATTTCGCCTCCGAAACTCTTTATGTATATGGCGACAGTTCCGGCGATAAAAAACTGCTTGCCTTTGCAGACGTCCCCTGCTATAAACCATTCAACCATAAATAAATATATGATACCATCCTGCCTGTCTATTTTATTTCGTACTCTCCGGATCGAGTGGAGAGATACTAAGCGCACGTTATTTCCGCCGACTCCGATAGAAGTCGGACTTTTCCTTTTCTTCTTCCTCCTTTACGGATGTATCGGCTACCGGATGCTCTTTCATACCGAACTGATAGACATGCCCAACGGGGGAGCGGGAAGTTATTTGGGTTATGACAATCTATTCCACCTCCATACGCGTGGAGGGGCGTTCGATGTCAGCCATCCCTTCTTCAACATCTTCCATTTGTTGAAAACCCTGTTAATAATCCTGTTGAAAACCTTGTTCAAAGAGAAAACTTCCGGTATTATTTGCCTGATATTGATGAACCTGTTGATAACTGGCGGACTAACCCTAATCTACCGCTACCTGAAACAAATCGTCCGGATTTCTTCCCGCCGGGCATTATTGTTGACAGGGTTCACGGGATGCTTCTTCACAACTGTTGTCCTGTCATTCACAACGGAAACCTATCCGTTCTCCTTTTTCCTGCTCGTTTTCTCGCTATTAATGCTATCCAAGGAATACAAGCAGACCGGATATATAAAAGGACGGACTATCCTCTTCCTCTCTTTCCTTTGCGGAGGAATAACAATCACCAATGCAGCCAAACCCGCAACAGCCCTGTTTCTGAATAGAGCACCATTCTGGCGTAAAATACGGACAGGATTCAAAGTCATGTTGCCATTTGTCATTTGCGTAGCTGTTGTCATGGGCTTTTATACCCTTAAAGCGAAACTGTCCAACTCGGATGGTCCGTCCCCGATCGAAACGGCCGGCCAACTCAGACAATATTTTATCCACGACAAGACATTCGACAAACAAACACTGGTCGATTTCTGGGGGAATACGATTATAAGCACACCTCTCACACAACAGTTAGTCGGGAAAGAAGTTGTCTTGCGGCCCAGCGAATACCTGCACAGTTGGAACAATGCCGTGATCATGTTTCTATTATTTTTAGTCGCAACCTCTACCTTGCTCAACCTGAAAAACCAATATGTACAACTGCTGCTAATGTTCCTGAGTATAGATTTTGTAATCCACTTTATCATCCGCTACGGGATGAATGAAGCGATCCTGTTCGGCGGACATTGGATGTTTGCAATCCCAATCCTACTGGGCTGGCTATACACGCGATTGCCGGTCCGCATGTACCGGATACTGGACTGGGTTATCACCGGCTTCTTCGTCCTGACTGCAACGATAAACACAATGGAGTTCATACGCTCCTTCTTATTCTCCTAAAATAATGAACTTCTTTGCTTTCGTTGCATCTTTGGAATTATCGGTGCTGATGGCTGCCCGATAGATATACACGCCGGGACGTACACGAGCACCGCCAGATGTCAAATCCCAAGAAACCGTATAATTTTCAAACAGGCCGGATGTTCCGCTTTCTTCATGTTTCCATAGCTGACGGCCTGCCAGATCATAAACCATGATACCCACCTTCATCCGGCTTTCGGGACGGTTGTGCATAAGATGAAAAGTCACCTGCTCGCGGGCGATACCCGGGGTTGCGATCACATCGGACAGGAATGGCTTCAGCCCTTCGGCCACCTCAAAGGTAAAAGTTCGCACAGTCGAATTATTCAGGATATCCCACACCCTGAACTCCGCCGTATGCTTACCCGGCTCAAGTGCGGGGATCGAAAACTTCACGATACCGACCCCATTTTCTCCCGGCAACAGCTCGTAATAGCTGTTCAGGTTATAGCTCAAGACAGGCGATTCGTCTATTATTAACATCATATCATGCCCGACACTGCTTCCCGTGATATTCACCCCGCTTTTATCCCATAATTCGGCGATAAAATAAGGAGTTGTGTTCACCTGATTACCATCCACAAATGTCGTATCATTCAGATAAATAGCACGAATTTCCGGACCGATCGTATCGGTTTCTGCCATATCGGAAGTCCCTCCCACAATGAAGTTGTCGAAATTACCCTGTGCCTCATCGCCATTCTCCATATCAACGGCATACAAGTTCATTTTCCCCTGCAAATTGGAATAGGAAATATCCTTCGGAACCGTAAAAGTAAAACTGAACTTACCATTACGCACAGAGTCATTCCCCATAAAAATCGTATTCGGATAATCGGTAAAAGTAAAAGCTCCCTCCTCTGTATTATTGTTGTTCAAACAATTAACAGCAACTTTACTATCTTTAATTATTGGATTAACCAAACCTGTGAAACCAGTAGCCAATGCACCTGAAATATCCAAGACTTCCCCTTCAATCTTTATATTTTCCAATGCTTTAAAAGATAGAGGTTTTCCATCTACCGATTGTCCATTAACAGCCGTTACCTTTATTTTGTATTCGGGATAAGCCAATTTTAAAGCAGGATCGCCTATCAAGCAAAAGCCCATCTTTATCCGATTAGTATTGTAACTTGTTGACGACACTAATGCTCTTTTCATCGCCCTCATCGCACTTCCCAAACTAATCTTACGACCATCCGGTTTAGAAAAAAGATTATGCAGCAAATAACTATCTATATATGCATTATGAGGTCTATAGGCAACACGCACAGTAGTAAACAAAGCTATACCTCCACTTTTAGCATTCAAAAAGACATCTTCTCCTGCCGTTGTTGTCACATCATCAAAACGTGTAAAATCACAAGTAGAAGTTACCCACACTGGCAAACAAGTATATGTATATCGAGTAATATCTGTTTGAGTAACAACTTTCTCATCACTTAGCGCAGTAGTTCCTCCATGCCCTGTATAATTAAACAATAAAAGGCCATCCTTTAAAAGTTTCTGCAAATTTGCTCGTACGTCAGGATAACTTCCTGCTGTCTTATCCTTTTTATAAGCGTCATAATACAATTTATGCACAAAAAAACCAGGATGATCCTGATTTAGATGTTCCGCTAACGTATCCGCTTCCATCATATGCCCATTCGTAAACCTATCCACGTTATTTCCATCATCAGCCATAAAACAAAGATTGTTTTTCCATGCCCCTGTATTTTTATTCTCCATATAAGAGATTACCTTTTCAACCACATTAGTAGCTTGAGTGGCAGTCCGGACAGGAAAACGGCCAATACCGATATCCACCTTTTTATAATAAAGTTCTTTACCGTTGTCTCCGTCATCAAGAAAACCAAAATAGTCATCCACTACATAGGAATACTGATTCAACGATTCTTCCGTCTGATACGTCAGCAACATATTACTCATATCCACCGATTTCCAGGCGGTAGTCAACTTACGGTTGTCAAACGCTCCATCACCGAACAAGAGTAGATATTTGGGAGCATCGGTTTCCGAAGTCCGCCGGTCGTAGAACATCTTCATGAAACGGCGATAAGCGGTTGCATCCGGCGTTCCACTGGAAAACTCGTTGTAAATCGCTTCCGGCACTACCACCTGAACCGTCAGGTTATCCTTCGCCCGATGCGCTTCCGCCAAACGTTCCGCTTGCGTGGTGAAACTTGGCTGGGCAATAATGATCATATCTTGCTGTGCTAAAGCATGTAGATTCTGGTTCGCCACCTCGCCGACTGTCACGGGAGCTTTAATCCGCGAAGGCTTTACTGTAACGAACTCCCGCAAGGAAGAGGAAGCCGGAATGGAAAAAGACAATTCCGTCCCGTTCAGAGACGTTTCCATCTGCCGCGGATTTGTCCCGTCGGTCACATCAAAAACCAGCGTATTGGCATCGGCTCCTTGAATCACAAAGCGGGAAGCATTACCTACAGCCGAGAGGCTGCGAAAGAATGTATAATTATCATATACTTTCAATTGCCTCTTCATCTGAAGACGGAAATAGTTCAAGTGCACATTCTTGTGCCCGGCCGTACTATATCCGATGTTGACCTTTACCGTCTCACTTTTACCTGCGGTCCAAGCTCTTTCACGATACAACTCCCGTGCCACTTCGTATTCATCCGACGGGACAGACACGGAACCGGATATTAAAGAATTTCCATCAACCTTCATGGTGATCGTCCCATTGCCACGGGAGATAAAAGACAGGGTGGCTTTTCCTTCGTCGTTCGTAATACCCGGAACCGATATCGTGAAATCGCGGGATAAAGTAGAAGTAAACGATTCCCCATACAATTCACGCCCGGAATTGTTCACCGAGACCAACTCTTCTTCATGCAAAACGTAGTCATCAAAAACCGTCACCTGCAGGGTGGCTCCATCGGCAGATGCAGCCTTCTCCATCGTACGCCCAGCCGTCTCTTTTTCAGTCACGAAATAATATCCGTAAGTGGAATAGGGATTGTTGGTGTGGATAAAGGATTTATCAGAAGAAGAATATTCCCATTTACGGGGTCCTTTCCCATAAAACAACAGATAATCCGCACTCCTCCATACGGCTACCTCAGGGACATCATCGATATAAGCAGTAGAGAAATCTTCATCCAAAGGCCAGCCTCCGTAACCATAGACAGCAACTTTGTCCAAGGCGGAAAAGCCCATCTTCTTCAGGTCGGACAACGTCAGCTTGTAAATACCGTCTTCCGCCACCCGTATCTTCACCCATTTCCCGGAGTTCAACACCGACTCAGAGGCATATCGGCTGCCATCCGCCCAAGCAGAAGCGAGCAAGCCGAATACAAGCAACAAGACATATAAGATTCTCTTCATACGTTCTTTTTCCGTTTTATCTCACAAAAAAATCCAGCAGCTTCTGCTCGCCGATATATCCCTGCAAGTGGTCGTCAATCTTGACCGGCCCCACACCTACCGGGGTTCCGGTGTAGATCAGATCGCCTATCTTCAACGTAAAGAAACGGCTCACATAGGCGATGATCTTGTCGACCGGGAAAAGCATATCTCGTGTGTTCCCTTCCTGAACTGTTTTCCCGTTAATATCCAAGTGGAAAGGAATGCGGTTCACATCCCCCGCACGTTCTACCGGAATGAATGTTCCGAGAACTGCCGAATTATCGAACGCCTTGCTGACTTCCCAAGGCAAACCTTGCGCCCGCAGCTTGTTTTGCAAGTCGCGAGCTGTAAAGTCAATCCCTACCGTCACCTCATTATAGTAACGATGGGCAAAACGTTCGGCAATATTTTTTCCCAGCCGGTCTATCTTTACAACGATCTCCGTCTCGTAATGGATCTCCGAAGAGAAGTCGGGAATGAAGAACGGTTTACCGTCCTTCAGTAACGAAGAGTCGGACTTCATAAAGATAGTAGGCTCCGATAATTCTAACGAATGATGCAGCTCTTTATTGTGGGCGGCATAATTCATTCCTACGGCTATTATTTTCATTATATCAGTGATTGATTGAATTCAAACGATTGAACATCACGGCAAGGTGAGCGTACATGGAAGTATTTTGCACCACGATATCTTCCGGCACACGGATGCGGAACGGAGTAAAATTCCACAAAGCCTTGATTCCTCCGGCGATAATCTGTTCGGTCACTTCCTGCGCCTTATCGACAGGGACCGTGATCACTCCGATCGTCGCCCCGTATTCTTTCTGCTTGACAGGGAAGTCGTCCATGTGGTAGACCGGTATCCCATTGATCTCGGTTCCGGCCAGTTCACGGCGGACATCGAACCCCCCGACTATCTCCAGACCGTACTGTTTCAGACCGGAATCCTGCAACAAGGCAGCTCCCAAACTACCGACACCGAACAGGAAGGCTTTATGCTGCACCGTAAAACCCAGAAAATTTTCCAACACGTCCACCAGCGTACTAATCTCATAGCCGACACGTGTCTTACCCGAAATATTCACAAAGGAGAGGTCTTTCGCCACCTGGCTGGGGTCTACATTAATTTCTTTGGCAATCTGAGTAGATGATACGAAAGTCTCTCCTCTTCCTTTCATCAGTTTCAAAAAGGCAAGATACCACGGCAGCCTCCTGAGAGTCGGCTCCGGCACTTTCCAAATTTGTTTCATTTCATCGTTAGCCATTGTTCGATCTTTATTAATGCAGTTTACAAAAGTACAATTTTTTTCTTTGGGAAGAGAAAAATCAGGGTAACCCGTACCAAAATTTTTCAAAAGGAGGTTCGCTTGTTTCACTTGCAACACACCAAAAAAAACCTCCCCGATATTACTACCGGAGAGGTTTCATTTTGCGTCTGCGTTCTCTCTTCACAGAGATACCGACAGATAAACTTTTTTATTTTTTTACTTTAGTATTAATATCTGCCGCTTGTTCACCCGTCACGGGATAATTGCTGTTTTGTAGAGACCAACACATTGTATCTCCACGCATTGCACACGGCAAATTTTAGAATTATATTATTTAAGAGAGGCGAAGCAAACCTCGCCCCTACCTAATAACCTTTATTTACTTAACGATAGCTTTGACAGCCTCTTCGCCTTCAACAGCTACTACGACTACACCCTGAGGAGCAGCGATTGTCGCGTTGTCGGAAGTGATGACCGTGTTAGCTACTACCTGGCCTAAGATGTTAGTGATAACCACTTTCTTGCCGGCAGCGTTAGCGATCTGCACCTGACCTTCGCCAGCGATAACGGCAATCTCGGATGTCACGATTGTTTCGTTGTCAGTAGCCAGGTCCTTCTGTTCGTGGTCAACGTTGAATACCAAAGCACCGTCTACGCCTAATGCGGCATCGTTGAAGTCAGCAGTCTTGCTTGTCAATACTACGCAACCATTCTGGATCTTCAACCAGTTTGCTTTCTTCGGAGCAATCCAGTTTTTCTTTTCAGAATTGTCTGCATTCATAGATTCGATCAAGAAACGGTTAGCTACGCCTTCTTCTTTCACCTTGTCATTTGATGCATCTTCCGGATACAAGAAGCGGAAAGACCAAGTGTAGTTGTGGTGACGGTCGCCTTTGATCACATTCTTGAAGCCAATCTTGCCTGCATCCACAAGAGCCTTGTTTGCAGCGTTCAACTCTGCGAAGTTGATCTTTTCATTTTCCATAGCGGCAAATTTAGCCGGCAATACCCACAAAGTATCAGCTACGCGGATAGCTTCAACAAAACCGACACGTGTATATCCGTTCTTGCTGTCAGCATACGGTTTGTCGTTCTTGGACAGAGCCAGAGAATCTGCAAAGCTTACCAGATACTTACCTCTTTCGAAACCAGGGATAGCCTTTGTAGCGTGAGGACAAGTCCATTCTGTAATGCCATCCAGGTGATCATGATCCAAAGTACAAGGACCAGCTTCCTGACCTGCGAAGTCACGACGATCTACAGAGATGAAGTACTGCGGTTTGATATAACCAGCACCACGGTTCACGCGAGCTGTATCTACATTGAACGCAAGACCAGTGGCCTTATCTTTCGTCCACATACCCAGATAGTTCACATTTTTATCCGTCAAACCACCTTCATGGTTGTTTTCGTCCATCAGATATTCACCACGGATGATTTCCTTGAATCCGAATACATTCGGTTCGTTGGATTCGATTTCACCCAGCGCTTCGTTGTTGAAACGACGGTACAGCGGTTCTTCGTCACGTTCGATAGCGAAAGAAGAGATACGAGTTTCAGAAGTCAAATCCTGAACCTTCCACAACAGAGACAACACCTGGTCGTCAACACCTACACGTTCGTCACCGATTTCATTTTCGTCAGCCTTAACGATTGCATAGAAATGCTTGCCATCATAATGGTTGTTTTCTTTGAAGAAGAAACTGTCTACAGCGGCTCCATTCAAATTAGCCTTACCCATTGCATAATAGTCGTTTGCAGCTCTAACCAATGTGTCTTTTTCAAGAACTACACGATATTCTGTTCTGTACAATTGTTTCAAATCGGCGATTCTTTCCTTAACAGCCTTTGTTACAACAAAACCATACTTGTCATGGTCACCGTTAAGCAGAGTGAAGCGTGCACCTTCTTCGTTGTTTGAGCCCAAGATAGAATCCTGTGCAACAGCAACAAATTTGTCAGAATTGAGGCTATGGAAATAGTTGAACTTGTATTTGTAAACATCCAAGTCAGAAGCCACGATGTTCTTATAACCCAGCAAGCTGTCTTTTACGCTTTCAGCAGGAACCGGATCGAATGTCAAGGAATCGACTTTCTGGTCCAAAATAGCAGCGACATTTGCAGCATACTTGGTTGCACCGGCAGTCTTAAACAACTGGATATGTTTTGCGCTTGCCACTTCATCATCCGTAGAGAACTCACGATTGTAGATAGAGATCGGAGAGTTGTCTTTGTATTTCGGATTGTCCTGTAAAACGATCCACTGGAATGCCGGCATGTGAGCAACATTTCTACTTTCAGTTTCAACGTTTACCCATTCCATCTCACCATTCTTGTATAACGGAGATGTCAAGTATTGTCCCTTATTGTTCTTGATAAAATAAACACCGTCAGGGATAGAAGTTACACCGTCGTTGTTGGCAACACAAGTTGTCACACCAAAAGAGATCTTAGTATTGATGGATTGTTCACCAATTGTAACAATACGAGTTTCACCCGTAATCAAATCCTGCAATTTAACATACAGAGTATCTGCCTTATCTGCATAGTTTTTCACATAATCAGCACCAGTTACTTCACTCCACCATTTAGTAGCTTCTGGTTTAACACGAACTTCCTGAACTTGGATAAATACGCTATCAACAGAAGGACTATAAGTGAATTTGAATTTATGTTGGTTTGCTAAAACAGAATTCGTAGACAAAATAGAATCGACCGCAATTACATTTTTATCTTTAGCTTTAGGAGCAGTCCAGTTAAACTTCAAGAATTTTTCTCCACTTGCATTTGCCCAAGCAGTATCAACACGCAAATAAACTGAATCCGATTTCTGTTTTACCAACATGAAACCATAATCATCAGCTACAGCCGTAGTTGCATACTTATTAACTGAATCAACACGGAAAGCAACAGTACTAAACGGATTTTTCAAAGTTTCTGTACCTTTATAATCAGGATCAAACTTCAAGACATCCTTGTTATTAGCCAAATAAGCGTTGATTTCAGAAGCTGTCAAAACAACATCGGCAGCAGTCTTCAAAGTAAAATTAATAGCATTAGCTGGAGCTGATTCATTTGCACCCAATTTAATCAATCTCACATGTTTAGAATCTGTTCCATCTGTAGTCAGATAAACAACAGAGTCCGCATCAAAATAGGTATACATAGGTTTGGCTTCCTCCAACTTATTTTGATAAGTTTTAGACCATCCCCAACCTTGATAGTTCAAACCGGCAGCAACTGGAGCAGAAACCACGTTGTGGTTCATCGTATCAACAATAGCAGCCGATACAGCCAAAAACTTACCTGTTTTTTTGTTTGTAAAATCAAAAATAGGATTCTGTCCCTGTTTTTCAGGTTCTGAAACCTGAACACACCAAAGAGAAGCAGCAACGCTCACCGTATCAATACCGGCAGCATCGACTAAAAGCAAACTGTCGCCATGCATTACAAGCATGTTGTTGCTACCATCATGCAACTGATACATACCTTTCAATGCAGCATCATCCAGCATCTTAACAGATTGAGCGTCTGTTGCAGCATTACCAGCCAAAGCAGTAAATGCAAAAGCCGCTACAAGAGTAGAAAACTTTTTGTTCATAATCTAATAATTTAATTAATAATACTATATATAATGAAATTCAGTTCTATAAGTCCCTTCTTGGGATCATCCTAATAAAATGACTAAAGAAAACGTTCGTTTTTATTGGTCATTTTTCAGCTACAAAAATACATATACTTTTTGAACCTGCAATTCTTTCTTCAAAGATTTTTCTTTTTCTATATTCTTTCTTATCAATCAGATAGCTTAGCAAGTACGAAAAACCACCTTTTTATCACGAACCATTTAAATTCTCTCCAAAAATGACCAATAAAAACGAACGTTTTCATTAGTCATTTCCCAAGCGCTTGATATCTTTTTATAAATCAAAACTTTACACTATACTTTCATTCATTTCACGCCTTCTAAAAAACCTCTTTACGCGTACATTATATAAATCATCACATTATTATAAATCAACCTATTACATCAACCGCTAAAGTCCCCAAAACCAAGGCAGCCGCACCAAAATCATAAAGCGTCCATCTGTTTTCGCCACCGATACGGACCAATCATATAATGTTTTTGCAAAAACAACTATCATACTATCATATCCGGCCGTATATTATTTTAAACCAATGCGTTATGGCATGATAGTTGCTGTTTTTAACTATCATTCATCTATCACACCTATCATAGTTAAAAACGATAACACCCTGTGTATCAATTATACGATAAAAACAGAGACCGTCCGGAAACAGGTGCAAAACATGTTAAAACGGCTTCTTTTTTCATCAAGACAGGCTTTTCTTTTGTCAAAAACAGCTTTTAAAGCCGCTTAAGACCCGGGTGTACCCACCACCAAGACCCGGGTGCGGAAGAGGTGCAGACCCGGGTCTGCGCGAAGCCCTGACGGGGATGCAGAAAAGTTTATCCGCCGTGTTGGAGGTACTTTTATGCCCTGTTTTGGCATCTTTTTCGCCGATGGCTATTTTTGTCCAAACATAAAAAGCACGAATCAGATTCTCGCAAGCGTCGTAACAATAAAGTCCCACGTACGAGCAACAGACGGGATACTGACACGCTCGTCAGGAGAATGCGGATGCTGCAAGTCCGGGCCGATAGATATCATGTCCATATCGGGGTAAGATTCCTGGATGATACCGCATTCCAAACCGGCATGCATAACCTTTGCCTCCGGCATTTTTCCGTACAGGTCCAGATAAGCCTGCTGCATAATTTTGAGGATCGGCGAATCGATATTCGGCTGCCATCCGCCGTAACCATCCGAATATTCCACCTTGGCCCCAGCCAAGGAGAAAACACTTTCCAGGCTTGAACAAACAGCCTCCTTACGACTCTCGGACGAACTTCGAACCAAAATCTGGATCTCGATCATTTCGTTCGAAGACTTTACGATTGCCAGGTTTGTAGACGATTCGACCGTGCCCGGGAAATCGACCAACATACTGATCACACCGTTCTGACAGCCCTCTATCGCATTAATCAGATCATCTTGGATCTCTTCAGGAATCAGAGTAGCCGGCATATCGGTCATTCCGGCCGTAAAATTAATATTACATTCAATCCCCTTATATTCTGTACGATACATTTCCTGATAATCGGAAACAAGTTCCCAAAGAGCTTCCACATTATCACCCGGGATCGTCAGGACGGCAAAAGCCTCACGCGGAATCGCGTTGCGCAACGAACCGCCGTCGATAGACGACAGGCGAGCCCCGTAATCGCGTACGGCTTCTTTCAAGAAACGGAACATCAGCTTATTCGCATTCGCACGTCCCAAATGAATATCCACACCGGAATGGCCGCCTTTCAAGCCGGTCAGGCTGATTTTCACGGCTACATCGCCTTCCGGGATATAAGTATCTTCCTTAAATTGCATGGAGACATCCAGATCGGCCCCGCCGGCACAACCGACAAACAGCTCGCCTTCTTCCTCCGAATCACAGTTCAACAGAATCTCTCCTTTCAGGAAACCCGGTTTCAAACCGACTGCCCCATCCATACCCACTTCTTCGTTAATGGTGAAGAGAGCTTCCAGCGGACCATGTTTCAACGTCTTGTCCGCCAAGACAGCCATAGCAAAAGCGGCTCCCATACCGTTATCGGCCCCCAATGTCGTTTCGCGTGCCTTCACCCAGTCTCCGTCTATGTAAGCATCAATCGGATCGGTCAGAAAATCATGTTTTACCGAAGAGTTCTTCTGCGGAACCATATCGAGGTGGGACTGCATGGTCACAGTTTTGCGTCCTTCCATTCCCGGAGAAGCCGGTTTACGAATCAAAACGTTTCCCACTTCGTCCTGCAAGGTGTCCAATCCCAGCCCTTTACCAAAAGCTACCATAAAACGGGTTACAGCCTCCATGTGCCCGGTCGGACGAGGGATTTGCGTAAGGTCATAGAAATAACCCCAGACTGGCTGCGGAGAAAGATTTTTGATTTCTGTTGACATAGATGTTAAATTTAATTTGTGCTACTTTTATTTTATGTAATAGTATTATTCACCAACAGCCTCCGGTATCCCCTTGTTCGTGAACGGCAAAGCCACCACGCCAAACAGGCCGGTCAACCCGAGCCAAGCGGTTTGTACCGTATGCACCACCAAGGCGAAAGCCGCGGCATCGGTTTCCTTTACCCCGAAACACATCAAGGTGGCAATCACCATAAAGTGCCACGGGCCGATACCTCCCTGGACAGGAACAGCCACGGCGATACTGCTCATCGTAAAAGCGATCAGGCCGACCGTCACGCCCAAGTCCCGAGTAAAGTCAAAAGCATAGAAAGTGATGTAGAAATACAGGAAATATCCTGCCCAAATCAACAAAGTCTGAATCACGAAAAGACCTTTACGCTTCATCAGCCAAATACTCTTCATTCCGTCCCAGACATTCTGCAACATCGACTTCGCTTTCTTGACCAGCGTAAAGTTACTCATATATGTGAATATAAACCAAATTCCGGCAATAAAAATTACGCCTGCGACGTAAATCCATATCGAGTTGAACATAGACTGGAAACCATCCAACAATGCCGGGTTCTTCGCAAAGAAGCTACGAAAGAAATCAAAATTGAAAAGAATGATGGACATTGTGATCAGCCCGACCATGATAGTATCGCTCACACGGTCAATCAACAACGTCCCTAACAGGCGGGTAAACGGGATTTTGTCATATTTGGTTATCATCCCGCAACGCCAGACCTCACCGACACGAGGCAGCACAAGGTTGACAGCGTAATTTCCAAGCACGGCATAAATCACGTTGCCGGTCTTCACCTTGTCACCTAACGAACGGATCAGCAGCCCCCAACGTAACCCCCGAACGACATTGGCGCCTAAACCGAACAAAAGGGAAAAAAGAATGATCTCATAGCGGACGCCCTTACGAATCACATTCCAGATCTCGCCGATATCCATCTTGCTATACAGATACCAAAGAAGTAAACAGCCGAAAGCAAGCGGGAGAATTATCTTGAGAAACGTGCGTAGAATTGCTTTAAAATCCATATATGCGTAGATGACTTTAAATTATTTGTTGTATTTTTGTACGCCTGCAAAGATAAGCATTATATTCAAATACGAACACATTACACCAAAGAAGTGGATGAGATCAGTTAAACCGAAGAAAGCGTTAGGACAGCATTTCCTAAAAGACCTGCAAATCGCTGAACGTATTGCAGATACATTGTCCGATTACAAGCAGTTGCCTGTACTGGAAATTGGTCCCGGCATGGGTGTCCTCACCCAATTCTTACTGGAAAAAGGACATGACCTGACAGTTGTAGAGCTGGATATGGAATCGGTCGATTACCTGGAACAAAACTTTCCCGCTCTGGAAGGCAAGATTTTGGCAGAAGACTTTCTGCGTCTGGATCTTGGCAAATTGTTTCCGGACCAATTTTGTGTAATCGGTAATTATCCCTATAATATATCCAGCCAGATATTTTTCAAAGTGCTCGATTACAAGGAGCATATTCCCTGCTGCTCGGGCATGATACAGAAAGAGGTTGCCGAACGCCTTGCCGCCGGTCCGGGCAGCAAGACATACGGCATCTTGAGCGTCCTGCTGCAAGCATGGTACGAAGTGGAATATCTGTTTACAGTCAGCGAGCATGTATTCGATCCGCCTCCCAAGGTCAAGAGTGCGGTGATACGGATGGTGCGCAATGACCGGAAATCATTGGGGTGCGACGAGAAACTGTTCAAAACAGTGGTCAAAACTTCATTCAACCAACGACGCAAGACATTGCGTAATTCCATGAAACCTCTGCTGGGTAAAGATTGTCCCGATTATTCACTCCCAATTTTCGACAAACGGCCGGAACAGCTATCCGTAGAGCAGTTCGTGGAACTGACGCTGATAACGGAACGGAATTTAAATGATTTATGATTTCAGATTTATGACTTATGGAACTTGTATTGTTTCATAAATCATAAATCATAAATTCTCCAAAGCATGATTGAACTGACGAAAGAATATATAGACAATCTGAAAGACATCATCACAAAGAAGGAAGACGTAAAGATCAAGGAGATACTGGAAGAATTGTATCCGGCAGACATAGCCGAACTGTATCAGGAACTTGATCTCCAAGAGGCGATCTACCTCTATCTGCTGATGGATGGTGAAAAGGCTGCGGATGTCTTGATGGAACTGGACGAAGAAGATCGCCACAAGTTACTGAAAGAACTTCCGAACGAACTGATTGCCAAACGCTTCGTAGACAATATGGAGACCGACGACGCTGTAGACCTGATGCGTGAGTTGGACGAAGATACCCAGGAAGAGATTCTTTCGCACATCGAAGACGTAGAGCAGGCAGGCGATATCGTCGACCTGTTGAAATACGACGAAGACACCGCCGGCGGTTTGATGGGAACCGAAATGATCGTGGTGAACGAGAATTGGAGTATGCCCAAATGTATCGACGAGATGCGCAAGCAAGCCGAAGACATGGATGAGATCTATTACGTCTATGTCGTCGACGACGACGAACGCCTGCGCGGCGTTCTTCCTTTGCAGAAGCTGATCACCAATCCTTCCGTCTCGAAGATCAAGCATGTGATGAAGAAAGACCCGATCTCCGTCCGTGACAGCGACAGTATCGAAGAGGTGACCGAGACGATCGAAAAGTATGACCTGGTCGCCCTACCGGTCATCGACAGTATCGGGCGTCTCGTCGGACGTATCACCATCGACGACGTTATGGATGAAGTCCGCGAACAGCACGAACGTGACTACCAGTTGGCTTCCGGTATCTCGCAGGATGTGGAAACTTCGGATAACGTCTTTACCCAAACAGCAGCCCGCCTTCCCTGGCTCCTGATCGGCATGATCGGAGGTATCGGCAACTCTTGGATATTAGGCAATTTCGAAAACAGTTTTGCCGTCAACCCCAAGATGGCACTGTTTATCCCGCTGATCGGCGGAACGGGCGGGAATGTCGGCATCCAGTCTTCCGCCATCGTAGTACAAGGCTTGGCGAACAACAGTTTGAAGGAAGGGAACATTCTGCCCCAGATATTGAAGGAGTCTGTCGTTTCGCTGATCAACGCCAGCATCATCAGTTTAGTCGTATTTATCTATAATTTCTTCATGTTAGGCGACAGGGGTATCACCGCTTCGGTTTCCTTAAGTCTGTTTGCAGTCGTGATGTTTGCCAGTATTTTCGGTACGTTGGTCCCCATGACTCTCGACAAGCTGAAGATCGATCCGGCCTTGGCCACCGGCCCGTTTATCACAATTACAAATGACATTATCGGCATGATGATCTACATGTTCATTGCTTCGGCACTGGCTGGATAAATAAAAAAACACCCTCTTCACCTTGCGGGAAAGAGAGTGTTTTTTCACACCGGACATCACCAGCCTGTAGGCTGTTTGATATTCGGATTAGCGGTCACTTCCTGTTGCGGGAACGGCCAAGAGTCATACTTAGGAAATGTGCAAGCACGTGTCTCGATCAATACAAAAGCATTGTCATTCGGATTCCAAGCTCCATAAATCGGGCCACTCATCGTTTGTTCGCCTATACCCCAACGACGGATATCATCGTAACGTTTGTTTTCAAAACAAAGTTCCACACGACGTTCACGCCGATAAAGTTCACGCACTTTTTCTTGTGAATTATAAACCGATTTATCCATATCCGGCAATCCGGCCCGATGACGGATCATATTGATATACGCCTCAACTTCCGGATTCTGCCAATCGCCTGTTTCAACCAGACATTCCACATAGTCCAACAAGACTTCGGCATAACGATAGAGCGGGAAATCCAAAGAACCGTATCCCGTCGAACGGTCGTTCTCATCAATGAATTTCTTTAACATATAACCGGAACGAGAGGCTCCCGTCTTTCCAACATAATCACTGCTATTGGGGTCAAACGGTGTATAAGTATAGTTGGAAATCGAAAAATCATCTCCCGGAAGCAGGAATGAAGCCGTCAAACGCGGGTCACGCGGTTTATATAACGGATTCTTTTCGTATTGCTGGCGTTCGGATGCAGGCAATGACTGAATTGTCTTGCCCTCTATTGTTTCATACGTATCCAACAACGATTTCAAAGGAGCGGCACAACCCTGCCCGCCTAACGGCGTACCCATGTTACGGAACCAAATATCACCGGCTCCATCTTTAGTAAAGAAGATACGTTCCTTATTTTGTTCGCCCTTATAAGTAAACAAGTTACGATAATTGGCTGATGGATCAGAACCATCGGATTCCATATCATAATACAATTCAAACATTCCCGAATCTATCAAGCGTTTTGCAGCCGCTTTTGCCAGATCATATTGCTTAAACTGCAAGTTGATATCCATTTTCATGGCCAAAACGACCGCTTGGCTGATACGGTCACGACGGCCCTCATCCCACAAGAAAGGGAAAGCCTTTTCATCCTGGACACTCAGGATCTCATCAAACTCCCGGTTCAAAAAATCGAGACATTCTTCCACCGTATTACGGCCTATATACACTTCTGCCGGAGCTAAAGCCTTGTCGACAATCGGAATACCGTCATGACGGCCATACCATCGCAATAAATTCAAATGATACCAAACCCGCCACGTCCTTGCTTCCACCTTCATGCGGGTCCGTTCGGATTCATCCGAGAAATAAGCCGCATCCACATGTTCCAAAAAACGACAGCAACGACGGATTTTCTGATAATAATAACGCCATGTCCAAAATGTCGATTCCCACGAAGAGGGTGAATTGTTGGATGTAGGAGGAACCAAAGAACCGTTTCCCATCATGACGATACGCTGCTCGAAATTGGACAAGAAATACATATTGTCCGTCATGCCTTCCATACAAACAAAGCCTAAATCATCACCGCCATATCCGGCCTTAGGCCATGAACGACATTGATTAAGTGCATTTTCGCACTCATTCATCGTTTTCCAAAACTTGTCATCCGTTGTCGCCGTAGGATGATCTTTTGTCAGGAAATCTTCACATCCGGTACTTCCAACCAGCAACATAGATGAAAGTCCCATTATTTTAAATATATTATTCAGTTTCATAATCTTATATCTTTATATCATTAGAAATTCAAGCTAAGTCCCAAAGAATAGGTTTTGACCAACGGATAAGAACCACGCTGTCCCCGGCTTTCCGGATCCACCAGCTTTTCTTTACTGAATGTAAACGGATTCTGCAAATTCGCATATACCCGGATATTACCGATACCGATCTTCTTCAATCCCATCTGATCAAACATATAGCCTAACTGGATATATTTCACACGACAATAACTTGCATCAAAATGCCAGAAATCAGATGTATGGTGATTGCTGCCATAAGATGAATTAGGAGCCATACGCGGATAGCGGGCGGTCGTGTTGGTCGGTGTCCAATAATCACGCTGAACAGCCAACGGGGTCTGGCCATCTCCTCCCACATTCAGACCGAAAGAATAGGGTTCCGAATAATAGGCATCAACACCTTGCACGCCTTGGAACAAAACTTCCAACGTCCACTTCTTATAATCTAACGTGACATTGGCGAAATAATTCAGCTTCGGTTGTGCATCACCGCGAATCACCCGGTCGTCAGTCGTGATGCGTCCATCGCCATTCCGGTCGACATAATGAATGTCACCCGGTTTCTGACCATCAAAGATAACCACTCCTTCTTTAGGGATCATTCTACCGGATTCATCTGTCGTAAAATCACTTTCCTGCAGCAAGCCGGTTGTCGGATATACATAATAGCTATTCAAAGCATATCCCACTTGATGAATACGGTCTCCGTTATCATAAGGAGCACCAAAAAGCGACTCGATCTTATTTTTATTTTGAGATAGACCGGCATGCACATTAAAGCCGAAATCCTTTGTCAGGTTCTTCCCGTAGACCATATCCAGCTCCCAGCCCCTGTTGCGGACTTTACCGGAATTCAGCGGAGCAGAAGAAATCCCCCCGATATAAGAGGTCGGCGGCGTAATGATCATGTCCGTAGTCAACTTATTATAATAATCGAACGTGATCGCCAAATCCTTGAATAAACGGATATCCGCACCAACATTCAACATGTGAACCGTCTCCCACGTGATATCCGGATTTCCGAAGACCGTTTCGTTTCCATTACCGGCATCTATCAACGATTGATATTTATACAGCCCAATGTTTTCATTTCCCAACAAACCGTAAGAAGCTCTCAACTTGAATTCGGAAATTTTATTTCTCAAAGGCTTCATGAACGACTCTTCATGCAAGTTCCAACCGCCACCGACTGAGGGGAACACACCAAACTTATTTCCTTTTCCAAAACGGGAAGAACCGTCACGGCGCACAGTCGCTTCCAACAAATAGCGAGAGTCAAACGTATAATTTGCCTTTGCAAAGACAGAAATCATAGAATAACGGTCCCAATCTCCGGTATTGGTCAATTCCTGATTATATCCGGCAATGGCGAACAGGCGGTGTTTCTGATGTTCAAATGTGTATTCGGCTGTTCCACCTAAATAATAATAGCTGGAACGGTCTTTCGATGCACCGTAAGAAGCACCCCATGTTTGCAGAAAAGCACCGGAGTTATAATCAAAGAAGTTATAGGCCTCACGCTCATCACGCTGTGCACTGCTACTGATGCGATATGAATATTGTCCGCGGACAATCAATTTAGGGAGAATCTCCCAACGCGGTGCGATATTAATGCTGATATTATCTTCCAAGTTCGTACGAATACCGCCTCGTTCAATAATAGCCGCCGGATTTCGCTGTTCCGGTCTATTTCCATAATACACGATATCGCTTCCCTCTTTCATCGGATAGTGAATTACAGTTGTCGGCGGTGTACGATAGATATAGGTAAAGATATCGCCTCCGTTGTCGAACAACGGTTTTTCCCGATTGGTACGATAGGAATTAAAGTCCATGTTGACCGACAGATTATCCAACAGGTTGACTGATGTATTGGCACGAATGTTCAAACGGTCGGAGTTCGTATTCTCTACCAAACCGTTGTTTTGCAAATAATTCACCGTCAAAGCAAAGCGCGCCAAGTTGCTACCGCCGGAAACCGCGACGGAATGGCTCTGTACGGAACCATTTTTAAACAACCAGTCAGCCCAATCCGTATCCGGATAATTGATCGGGTCCGTATGATTGCGGGTGGCCTCAATCGCTTCCTTAGAATAAACCGCATTCCCTCCGATATTCAAATTGGCAGCATTCACCATCTCCATATAGCCTGCACCATCAATAAATTCAGGCAGATAAGTAGCCTGCTGCAAACCGAAATAGCCATTATAGGAAACGTTTACCTTTCCCGGCATGCCACGTTTCGTTTTTACAACGATAACACCATTAGCGGCACGAGCACCATAAATGGCAGCAGCGGCAGCATCTTTCAAAACTGTCACACTCTCGATCGTATTCGGATCCAACTGATTCATATCCATCGGGATACCATCTACCAATACCAGCGGATCGTTATTGGTTTCCAACGAAGAAATACCCCGGATCTTAATCGTTGCAGCATCAGCACCCGGCAAACCGGATCCTTGTGTTACGTTCAAGCCGGTAATACCACCTTGCAAAGACTGAGAAAGAGAAGTAATCGGTTTCGATGCCATATTTTTAGACACATCCAAAGAGGAAATAGAAGAGATAGAGTTCAACTTCTTTTCTTCCGAAATACCGGTAACCACAACTTCATCCAACAATTCCGATTCCGCGCTCAAGGATACCGTCAAGTTACTGATCGCACGCGACACGACATATTCATAGTCCTTAAATCCGATATAACGGAAAACCAGGACATCCCCTCTTTTTGCCTTGATATTAAAATATCCATTGGCATCACTCACCGTACCGGCCGCCGTTCCTTTGATAACGATATTTACTCCTGCCAACGGATAAGGTGGTTCGGAATTTTCCATCACCTGTCCTTGAATAGTCCAATTTCTGTCATCAGCAGTTTGGCTGCTGATGACATCCGGTAGACCGGATGTCACTTCTTTTGCAATCGCTATATAATCTTCTATTTGTTTGAAAGAATAACCATCGCCCAATACGGAACGCAAAGCCACCAATATATCAGTTGTCTTTACATCCACCGAAACCAACTGATTGTTTTGCAATTCATCACAACTATAAGCGATTTTGACTCCCGACTGCTTCATAATAGCATCCAGCACTTGCTCCAAGCGGGCATTCTTAAAAGATAAATTCAACGTGTACTTTTGCTCTAAAAGAGTTGTTGATGCCGAAATATCCGGCGAAATACTTAATAAATTAATGAGTAAAAATAGAAATAACGAACGCTTTAAGACTTTTTGTGCATACACAAAAGCCCCATGTCTGCTTTTTTCCATAAATTTGTATTTTACAGGTTTAAACTGAGTTATTAAAATGTTTAGCAATCTGTTACGGGAGGCAGTATCTGGTACATACTGTCTCCTTTTTGTGTTTTCATGATATCTAAGTCATCGTACCTCCTCTCTTTTTTGTTCAACATAAATGATATTTCCTTGGCTTCGTTCCAATTTTACATCGGATGTAAAACTGATCAATTCCAATAATTGCTCCAAACTGATCTTCCGATCCATGACCAAAGAAAAACGTTTGTCCTTCAACTGTTCATTTTGATACCGGACGGTAAAATCATACCAATGCAACAACTTATTAAAGATTTCCTCCAATGTGGCATCCCTGAAAATATATTCTCCATTTATCCAAGATGTATACAAATCCGTGTCGACAACCCGTATCCCGGACTTATGACTTTCCTTATTATAACAGAACTGCTCGGAAGGGACAATCCGGAATTCCTCACCGCCATCCGCTTTTACAGCGACAGACCCTCCAACCAGTGTAACACGGGCCATTTGCTCGGATTGATAAGCCGAGACGTTGAAAGAGGTTCCCAAAACCCGGACTGCAACCTCATCCGTTCTCACGACAAAAGGACTGTCCGGATTCTTAGCCACATCAAAGAACGCCTCTCCTTTCAACCGGACCTCGCGCATTTCCCCTGCAAAGCGAGTCGGATAGGATAACTCCGATTCAGCATTCAGCCAAACGTGCGTTCCATCTGCCAACTCCAGTTCGTAAGCATTTCCTTTCGGTATCACCAGATGGTTCCAAGACAACTTTTCTTCATCCGAAGGCTTCTCCCTGTCCGACTCATACGAAAGCTGTCCGACCAAATTATTCCGAATCACCATATTGCCCTGCTGGATCGAAAAACTATCTTGCCTTAGCGGAATCCGTTCCCCATTATCCAACAATAAAGTCGGTTGATTTATGTTTTTCAAAACATCCGGCCCGGCAGTCCAATCCGGCTCCGTTGGCCTGTTCATAAAATAAAGCCCTACGGAAAACGCAATAGCGACCAAAGCCGCATAAGGCAACCAACGTTTTAAGTTGAACTTTTTCTTCTTCTCCACAGTCTGGTTGCACACCTTCATCCAAGCCTGTCCGACATCATAGTCAGAATCATCTTGCTTTCCGACAGTCTCGAAACTGCGATATAGTCCACTCACTTGCTCGAACTGCCTTCTGTTGGCTTGCGAACAAGCAAGCCACTCGTTCAACTGGCGATGCTCGTCTTCGGTCGCATCTCCGGACAGGACGGACAACATGATCTCATATATCGTTTCAGACTTCATTTGCAATGCTTTTTATTATATGACAACAGCGGGTAGGAAAATGGGTAGGGAAAAAATAAACTTTTTTCATATATCCATGACAAATTCAGCCTGTATGTAATTTGTTGCCGGCAGTACCGAACACAGAACAGCTACACGACCACGTCAAGAACGGTTTTCATCAGCATAAAGAGCAGGACAGTTCCCAGTAAATCAATCAATTCTTCCCGCATAATCCGAAAAGCTTCTCCCAAATGGTACTTGACAGTATGGACCGATATCCCGGTCACTTCCGCTATTTCCTTATATTTCAATCCTTTTATACATTTAAGAAGAAATACTTGTTTACATTTAGGGGGCAACTTACGAAGAGCCTCCCGCACTTCTTGTTTATATCGGAAATCATTCTCCTCTCCGGCTTGTCCATTCCACTCTTCTACAAGCGAGGCCAGAAAACTTTCTTTCGATAATTCTGCCTTATAATAATTCAAGCAGCGGTTATAGACAGAGCGGTAAGCATAAGGCAAAAAGTTATCCCCGTTGATCGTCAAACCGTCTTTTTCCCAAACGGCAATAAAAAAGCTTTGGACAATATCTTCTACAATTTGTTTATCCGACAAATAACGGGAGGCATAACGGCACAATTCCGCATAATACATCCGAAATAATTGCTCAAAAAGTAGTTCATTGACCATTTTCCCATTCAATTTTTCAATCTTATAAGATAACTTATCGCTACAAATATAGATAAAAACAATAAACAGGAGTGAAAAACATAATAATCCATAACGCTTTTGTTAAAAGTCAAATTTTTAATTATATGTTGTAGAACACATTTCTCACAAAGGTGTTATCTTTGCGGCAGTTATCTAAAAAGACAGTAAGGACATGCTAATAGAAGCATTTTACATCCTCTTCTTCTATTTTACGGGAGAGTTTATCAGTTATTTTATCGACGGGTTCATTCCGGGTAGTGTCATCGGGATGGTGCTACTGTTCCTCGCTTTGGCATTCAAGGTCGTCAAGCCGGAGAAAGTGAAGAAGGCATCCATGCTCCTGACCGAAAACATGGGATTGTTTTTCCTACCGGCGGGTGTGGGATTGATGAATTCGCTCGGTATCATTTCCCGATACTGGACCGTGATCGTGACGGCTTCCGTCGTCAGCACGCTGCTTGTCATTGCCAGCGTGGCACTCATCCAGCAAAAGTTAGGAAAGGAGACGGACAAAGATGAATGAGCTGGCACAATCGGAAATCTTTTCGCTGACATTGGTGGTCGGCACTTATCTGGCCTCCTTGACGTTATACAAGAAGACGCGTATCAGCCTGCTGCATCCCCTCATTCTCTCCATCTTCGTCATTATCGTGGTTTTGAAAGCGATGGATATCGAATACGAAGTGTTCCAGAAAGGCAGCCACCTGATCCATTTCCTGCTGGGGCCATCGGTCGTGGCATTGGGCTATGTGCTCCATGAACAGATCCGATACCTGAAAGGGAACGTGGTTTCAATCCTGACATCCGTCTTCGTCGGAGCGATCGTCGGGATTGTCAGCGTCATCGCGATCGGCAAGATGATGGGAGCCGATGCCGCGTTGGTCGCCACACTCGAACCCAAATCAGTCACGACCCCGATCGCAATGGGCATAGCCGAGAAGTCGGGTGGCATCCCTTCGCTGACGGCAGTCGTCGTGGTGGCAGTCGGAATATTCGGCAGTCTCGTCGGCCCGTTCGTTATGAAAGTGTTAGGCATCGAAAGCCGCATTGCCAAAGGGTTGGCACTGGGAGCCTCTTCACATGGGGTAGGCACTTCGGTCGCAATCCAGATCGGCGCGGTGGAAGGAGCTTTGAGCGGACTGGCCATCGGCCTGATGGGGATCATGACGGCTATCCTCGTTCCGGCCATCAGCTTTATTATCTCGCTCTTTTAGTTTGAATTACAAAAAAAAACACTACTTTTGCATCTGAAATTCATCACAAGATAAATCGAGATAAATTAATAATATAAAACACATTAGTATGATTAATTCACAAGACATCAAGAAAGGAACATGCATCCGTCTGGACGGTAAACTCTATTTCTGCGTCGATTTTCTTCACGTAAAACCGGGAAAAGGTAATACGATTATGCGTACAACCCTGAAAGACGTTGTAAAAGGCGGTCAGATCGAACGTCGTTTCAACATCGGTGAAAAACTGGAAGACGTACGCGTAGAACGTCGCCCGTACCAATATACATATCAGGAAGGCGAACACTATCACTTCATGAACCAGGAAACCTTCGACGATATCATCATCGACAAGAACCTGATCAACGGTGTGGACTTCATGATCGAAGGCCAGATCGTGGAAGTCGTTTCAGACGCTTCGACAGAAACTGTCCTGTTCGCAGATATGCCTGTTAAAGTACAGTTGAAAGTAACTTATACGGAACCGGGTATCAAAGGCGATACGGCAACCAACACGTTGAAACCTGCAACAGTAGAATCCGGCGCAGAAGTACGCGTTCCGTTGTTCATTGAAGAAGGTGAAATCATCGAAATCAATACACAGGACGGTTCTTACGTAGGACGTATCCGGTAAAATTTATGATTTCAGATTTATGATTTATACGTTGAAAAGATAAATCATAAATCTGAAATCATCCAAAACTTTCTTGCTATGAAAATAAAAGAATGGGCAGAAGAAGACCGCCCACGCGAAAAAATGCTATTGAAAGGTATTGCATCCCTCAGCGATGCCGAATTGCTTGCTATCCTGATAGGTTCCGGCAACAGCCAGGAAACCGCCGTCCAACTGTCACAACGTATTTTAGGTTCCGTCAATAATAACCTGAACGCCTTAGGCAAATTATCCGTCAAAGAGTTGATGTCAAAGTTTAAAGGCATCGGAAAAGTCAAAGCGATCATAATCAACGCAGCCCTCGAACTTGGGAAACGGCGCGGCAACAGCGATCCGGTTCAACGTCCCGCTATCCGTTCCAGCAACGATGCCTACCGGATTTTCCATCCCCTGCTCTGTGATCTTCCCCACGAAGAATTATGGATCGCACTTACGAACCGTTCTTCCCTGGTGATCGAAAAGGTCAAGATAAGCCAAGGCGGGATAAGCGAGACATCAGCCGACCTGCGCATCATCCTGAAAGCCGCGATCAATGCCCTTGCGGCAGGCATCATCCTCTGTCATAACCACCCTTCGGGCAATCCACGCCCCAGCCGGCAAGACGACCTACTGACACAACACCTCCGGGACGCCGCCCGCTTACTCGAAATACAACTGTTAGACCATATCGTCCTGACTGACGACAGCTACTACAGCTATTCGGACGAAGGGACCCTGTGAAATAAAGCTATGCTTTACGAAGGGCAACCCTATGCTTTAGCCATCCTAAAGCTATGGGTTACGAAGCAGAACCCGCCCTTTCCTGTTATTAATTATCAATTGTCAATTGTCAATTGTCAATTAATTCGTACGTTTGCATTTAAATTTAAAGAAATATGAACAACGAATTCCTCCAAACAGAAGAAGCGATTGTCGCCATGCTTAAAACCGTATACGACCCGGAAATCCCAGTCAACGTCTACGACCTTGGCCTGATTTATAATATAGAGGTAGACGATGAGAAGAACGTTCGCATCGACATGACCCTCACCGCCCCCAACTGCCCTGCCGCCGATTTCATCCTGGAAGATGTAAGGATGAAGATTGAGTCTGTCGACGGCGTGAATAACGTGGATGTGAACTTGGTGTTCGAACCGGAATGGGACAAGGATATGATGTCCGAAGAAGCCAAACTTGAATTAGGTTTTTTATAAAGGCATGGATTCCCTTCGACAGAAAATATATTTTGCGTCGGACGCCCATCTTGGTGCCCGCTTCCATAAAGATCCGCTTGCCGTCGAAAAGAGACTGGTACGCTGGTTGGACAGCATCAAAGACGAGGCAATGGCGATTTATTTCCTCGGGGACATGTTCGACTATTGGTATGAGTATAAATACGTCGTGCCGAAAGGTTTTGTCCGTTTCCTCGGTAAGCTGGCGGAACTATCCGACAACGGGGTTGAAATCCATATCTTTATCGGTAACCACGACATCTGGATGTTCGACTATCTGCCGAAGGAGATCGGTGCGGTCATCCACCGGGATGTGCTCACCATAGACCTTTCAGGCAAACGGTTCTTCCTCGGACATGGCGATGAGGTGGACTATAGAAGCAAGGCATTCCGTTTCCTCCGCACCCTTTTTCGTAACAAATTCTGCCAATGGCTGTATGCGGGCATCCATCCCCGCTGGACGTTCGGCTTCGCTCTCGGCTGGTCGCTCAGCAGCCGTAAAAGCGGACTGAAAAAACATAAGACAAGGGAGGCTGCCGAATACCAGGGCGAAGACCACGAATATATGGTCCTCTTTGCAAAAGAATACCTCAAGACACACCCGGATATCAACTTCTTTATCTTCGGACACCGCCATATCATGCTCGACCTGATGCTTTCGCGGACCGCACGGCTGCTGATCGCGGGTGACTGGATGCAATACTTCTCCTATATCGTCTGGGACGGGGAAACGCTGTATATAGAGCAGTTCGAGGCAGAGTAAAAAAAGACCGCCCCAACCGGTGTCGGGGCAGTCTAAACACTAATCCTAATGTTTTGTAAGCTGTGAGGATTAGAATAATTATTATTTACCTAATATATCCATCGTATCGGAAGCGATCACCTGACTTCGTCAACGTGTCACCCAAAAATCATCTTCAAATAATGGGGCGATACG
>ERZ777011.728-NODE-728-length-46198-cov-7.377349_pt1 | contig 46198 bp, 43 predicted proteins | sample MGYA00374964_ERZ777011 | MGnify/ENA primary metagenome ERZ777011 (study PRJEB29310, sample SAMD00008975) | mouse gut metagenome | study: EMG produced TPA metagenomics assembly of the Metagenome analysis of fecal microbiota from mouse which was promoted...
TCCAATTCCGCCTCCATAAGCTCATGAAGGATATCTTTGAAGCTGTCCCTTAGCAAGCTGTAAACATCAGCCACGCTATTTTACGCTATCAGGCAATCCGGTAAAATTGATTCTTTATTTTGCGATACCGCTGTTTATCGGCAACATTTTAATGGACTGCCAGCCTACTGAAAAACCGCTCTTTTAAAAATTTAACCCGTGTTTCGTTTTTTCCCCGTACTCCCGCGGCGTCATGCCGGTATACTGTTTGAAAACTTTGCTGAGATACCGCGGATTGTCATAACCTACTATAGCACAGATATCAATAATCTTAAGGTTGGAACTGCTCAGCAGTTCCTTTACTTTCTCCATGCGAACCTGCGTCAGGTATTCTATGAAATTTTTCCCTGTCTTCTCTTTGAAGAGGCGGCTTAAATAATTCGGATGCAGAAAAAACTGTTCCGCCAGTGAGTTTAAAGTGATATTCTCACCATAATGCCGGCGGATAAAGAGTTGGATTTCATAAATAGTGCCTTTGCCAAACTGCTGCGCGTCAGACTGATCCAAAAACTCCACAAGCCACCGCAAATACTCCAGAATACATTCTGCAGTGGACTGACAATCCTGACAGAGCAGCAGATTGCCAAGACTCTTATTCAGAGATTTGTGAAAATCCATTTTCCCGGAAGTAATCCCCTGAAGATAGCCGTTTAACTCGATCAGAAATCGGATGCAGGAGGTCTGATATTGTATGACGGTCTGTGTTTTGTCCAACGTCAAAGCGCGCTCCATAAGTGGAAGGGTGCCGGACCGGGTCTCGGGGTCACTTAATTGCTTAAGCAGATCCGGCAGGAGCTCCTGCATGGCCAAGCTGTCATGTCCGAACAGAGATTCAATCTTTTTATAATAAATGACTCCTTTCTTGTTTCCAGCCAGAAGGTAGCGCAGAGCATGACCGGCTTCCTTCCACCCTTCGTGCAGCATAGCGGCGCCTTTCTTCATTTCGCATACGCCGCATGTCCACTCTGAGAACTCCGGACAGAACTGCTCTAAAATCGTAATCATGGAATCAAAAGCACTTTCAGTTTCGCATGGAACCACAACGAACAGAGAGAAGACTTCATCATCCAGCACAATGGTGTCGGGAGACAGCTGTAAAAACTTTTCCTGAATCATGCTTTTTTTCTGTAAGATATCTTCTTCACTGAGAGTCCGGTCTGTCAGCGACATGGAAAGCCCACACCAGCTTTTGGGAAAAGGCATCATATATTTTTCCGTGTCTATCTGAGAATATCCCTTGGCTGCCGACAGAAGCAGTGCCTGCATTCTATTGGCATGAATATGGATCGCCTGCTTCTGCTGCTCAAACTCCTCGTACAGACGTGCCAGCAGCGATGTTATCTGGCTTAGGCTGACAGGCTTTGTCAGATAATCCACCGCTCCCCGGCGTATCGCCTCCTGTGCATAAGAAAACTCTGAATGGCCGCTTAAAATCACAGATTTCACTTCGGGATATTCCTTCTGCAGAATCTTTAACAAATCCAGACCTGTTTTACCGGGCATACGGATATCCATGAAGACCACGTCTATATGGACCTGCTGCATTACAGCCAGCGCGGCTTCTACGCTACAGGCGGTTCCGGCTACTTCAAAGCCCTGCTCTTTCCAGTTTACAAATCGGGCAAGCCCTCTGCATACAATTTCTTCATCATCCACAATCAGAGTCTGATACAACATAAAATTATCATCCTTCCTGCTCAAAAGCTTGCATATTTTCCGAAACTTTTCTTAAAGGAAGCGTTATCTGGATCCGAGTTCCGATACCGGGGTCGCTGAAAATGGAAATACCATATTCCTCCCCATAAAAAAGCCGGATTCGTTGATTCACGTTTACAAGACCAATACTTTTTTCCATAATCTTATTCTGAGCCAGAGCGCTGCGGACATCGGAAAGCTTCTGTTCATCCATCCCCCGCCCATTATCCTTTACGGTAATCCGAAGATTGCAGCCATCCATTCCCACAGAAATGTCGATGCAGCGTCCCTTGCCAGCGTCCTCGAAAGCATGCACTACGGCGTTTTCCATAATTGGCTGCAACATGAACCGGGGAATATAAGTGTTTTTTTCATCCACATCTACCAAGATGTTCAGCACGATTTTCTCACTGTGACGAAAATTGATCACTTCTATATAGACGGAAGCATGCTCTAGCCCTTCCGACAGCGGGATTGTATTTCCGCCGCCGCACATGCCAAGCCGACAGAGCTTGCTGAATTTTTCAATCATCTGCGTGACAGCACTCTCCCCGTTGGCTTCGTACATGGCTTCCCAGCGTATGATATCCAGCGTATTATAGAGAAAATGAGGGTTTATCTGCATGAGAAGTACGTCAAGCTGGGTATTTTTCCAACTGAGCATGGCGCGCTGTCTTTTAATTTCCGAGAGATACACTTCTTCTATGAGTCGGTTGGTCCTGTCGGCCATGGCATTGAAATGGTCTCCAAGAAGAGTGATCTCATCGTTCCCGGAGTTGGAGTAGCGTATTTCCCATTTGCCGTCTCCCGCTTTATCCATGACACGCACGAGCTGTCGAACAGGGTCTGATATGCTGACCGTTACATAGAAAGAGAGCAGAAGCCCAATAATTACAATACAGATCAATACAGTGACACACAGATTCCGGATATTGATGGTACGCTGCAGCAATAACTCCCAGTCTGCAATATAAGCCACAAAAATCTGCGTTCCTGGAATTTCTTCATACGCCAGCAGAACAGAACGGCTACCTTCACGAGTTTTGACAACCGCCTGCTTTTTCTGTATCATTTCCGCAAATAACGCCGGGTCGCTTGGAAAAGAAGGTGCCGAAAGACTGGGATTGAACCATGTCAGTATGCCATCCTTGCCTACCAGAAACACATTTCCGTCATTGTAAGCTTCATATCCCTCCATCGCTCCGGAAAAGGTGTTCAAATCAATGTTGAACAAAAGCACGCCCAGAAAATTTCGCGTCTCAGGCTCGTATACGGCAATGCTCAGAGTGATGGTATTGCCGATGCCATAAATGTGCTGTCCGTTCTTAAAAAAAACGGAGGACTGTTCCTTTCCGTCGATCCACACGGGATAGCCGTTTTTTTCCTGAGGAAGCAGATAAAAGCTGCTCTTATAAAAATTATCCAAATCCTGAATAGTCCCGCCTCTCTGGTATCCGCTTGGCTCTATCATATGATACTGGCAATCAGGAGAGATAAACTGGATATTCGCAATGTCCTTGTGGTTTTCACGCATCCGGTAGAGCATTGTTTCCACAATAGTCTTGTTTTCTTCAAATTTTTTCTGAGCTTCCTCTGTATTTTCATGAAAAAGAGAGGCATTTTCTGCCAGAGCGCCGATAATCCGGCTGTCACCGTAAAATAGCACGGCGTCATCTTCATACTCCTTCAAAATGTCACGGATTTTCAGTTCCACATTCTGTACCAGAAGAGAGACATAACGGTATAAATTCAAATTGATTTCCTTGGAATATTGATAATATGAAAAGAAGGTCAAAAAGAGTGCGGAAATTAAAAGCAACAACAAAAAAGAGATAGTCAGCCTTCGGAAAATCCCTACTTTGCGGAGATGCTTTGTGACAAAATTATTCCATTTCAATCTGATATTTCTCATAAGTCTGCAAGTCTCTCTTAAGCGTGCATAGCGCCATATGCCGCGTCCGCAGAGCAGGCTCGAAAAAGCTGTAGCTTTCATTGCTTTCGTGGACATTATACCATGTCTGTTGACATGGTACGCTTCGCGATGCACACTCGCTTCGCTCGGCGCTGATATCATATCTGCCGATATTATACCATATTCCTCAATAAATGGGAAGAAACATCGCCTGCAGACCTTTTGCGTCTGCAGGCGATGTTCTTATGTCAAAAGCTTAGCGTTTATTTTCTTCGTTGAAAGTTTCCAGTGCTTCTGATTTGCATAGTTCCTGCACCTCTGCAAACTCCTTCTCAGGATCGGCGTTGGGGTCTGCAAGAACTTTCTGCACAGCCCGGTCAACATAGGAACCAAAGCTTGCCTTGCCATAAAACTCCAGACGGCCTACAGTTTTGGCTGATTCCAGAACTTCCTTGTATTCATCGGGGAATTCATAGAAATCCGTTACGCTCATATCATCTCTGGGGATGATCACAGGGTTGGGCGCGCCTTTGGTTGCCAGATTCTCAAAGTGAGACGCGAAATATTCTTTGCTCTCATAAAAACTGATGTACTCCCATGCGGCATCCTTTTTCGCATCGTCTGTTGACGCATTGATAACGTAGCATTCGCCTGCGATTGCAGTGGTCTGTTCTCCGGAAGGACCTGCCGGAGGAAGAGACAGGCCGATCTCATCCGGATCGATTCCGTTTGTAACCGCCTCAGCAATCCAGTCGCCTGCAAAAGGCATCATGCCGATTTTGCCACGTCCGAAATTCGTTACCAGATCGCCGAATTTCAAAGTCATATCACTCTGAAGAACGCCTTCGCTCTTTAATCTCTGATAATACTTTGCCGCATCGATAACAGCAGGGTCGGTAAATGTCAACTCAGCCGTGCCATCCGCATTTTCAACCGTCAAATCGCCGCCTGCCTGCCATACATAATATTGAAAGAACCACTCAGTCCACTCCGCAGCCAGCGTTGCGTAACCCGTAACCTGTTTATCAGGGTCATTAATCTTCTTGGCGGCTTCAACGGCTTCCTCCCAGGTTGCGGGTACGGTTTCAATGCCCGCCTCTGCAAACAGGGCTTTGTTATAGGCAAACAGCATAGGCGCCACCTGCCAGGGAATACCGTAAACATTTCCATCCCGGGTAAACATATCTGCGTATTCTTTTGTGAAGCTTCCCCACTCGTCCCAAGAGTCGGTATATTTGTTCAAAGGCTCCAAAATACCGGACGCTATATAGGAATCCATCATGGTAAAGGAGCATCTTACAAGGTCGGGAGCAGTTCCGGACGCCACACCCTGATAAAATTCATTGCCCGGATCGCCTTCTTTTACAACTTTATTAAGGGTAATCCAGGGATGTTCATCCAGAAATTTCTGCTCCATAGCATCCGACCAGTCATCCGTGTTACGGCTGGTTACCCACAAGGTCAACTCCACAGGTTCGTGCTCATTCGAAGCCTCTCCTTCTGTCGCTTCCGACGTGGAAGCCGCGCTCTGCTCCGCCTTCCCGTCGCCGCATCCTGTCAGCAGGGTGGTTCCCAGAACAGCTGCCAAAAACAGGCTGATTAATTTTCTCTTCATACATTTTCCTCCTTGATACATCGTTTAATAGTTTAATAGACCGGCTCGAGAGCCTGCTCTAATTGATAATATCATAGCAGAAGAACCATTCTCTGAAAATAAACTAAAATTAACGAAAATGCAGAAGAGTGTCATTTTCTTAAGGTCTGAAATAAAGTAGAAGGGAGAAAAAGCTAAAAAAAGTGACACAAAAGTAAAATATGAGTATTTTCCCGGGAAAACAATTCCTTTATACTGATTTCATGAAAACTTAGGAGGTGTAAGCGTGAAAGCAACCGGCAAAACAGGCAGTAACAGTAAAAAAAAATCAAATTATATTCTGCAAAAGAAACTGACGCCTTGGTGTATCCTCTTCTTTCCTATGGCGTTTACTTTGTGGTTAAAATATTATCCAATCTTTAGCGCCTTTTTTATTTCTTTATTTAGATATGATCCCATAAATCCACCGGGAAAGTTTATCGGTTTTGAGAACTATACGGGTCTGTTCGGTATGCAGTTTTACTGGGATGCGTGGAAAAATACTTTTGTTTTCCTTTTGCTTCAGCTTGCCATGTGCTTTTTGACTCCTTTGATTCAGGCGCTTTTACTCAACGAACTGACGCGGCTGAAGAAATGTCTGACAACCTTGTATATTCTGCCTGCGCTGATTCCGACTTCCGTGAATGTGATTATCTGGAAATGGATATGGCATCCCGATTACGGTGTGGCAAATCAGATTGCAAAATCTTTCGGCTGGGAGCCTCAAGTCTGGCTAAGCGATCCCAAACTGGTAAAGTTCTGCATTATTTTCCCAGGCATTCTGGGAGGAGGCCTGATGGTGCTTTTGTATCTGTCGGCAATTCAAGGAGTCTCCACAGATATTATGGAATCTGCAGCGCTGGACGGCTGTACAGGCTTTAAAAGAATATTTTATATCATTTTGCCCAATATTTCTTTTATGGTATTTATTCAGTTCATTATCAGCGTGATTACAACTATGCAGCTTCTGGATGCTCCCTATATGTACGCGTCAGGCGGGCCAAGCGGCGCATCGACCACTCAGGGCATATTTATTTACAATGCTTTCAATCAGGACTTGAACTATGGAAGGGGCTCAGCCGCCTCAGTGGTGCTGCTGATCGTTATCGCCGTACTCACCATGGTGCAGATGCGGTTTGAAAAGTCAGAGAAGGAATAGGAGGGAAGCCTGATGAAAAAAGGAAAAAGCAATGGGCATGGATTAGGGCACGGGAGGTCAGAGCGCTTTCTAAAAACCGTAGCGGTCATAGTTTCTCTGCTGTTTGCGGCAGTAATGCTCTATCCCCTGCTGTTTGCCATATCAAGTTCTATGAAAGACAATGCAAAAATTTATGAAGTGCCGCCAAAGATTCTGCCTGATCCTGCCAACAGCCTCACCATGGTATTTGATTATAGCGGGATGATGTTTGAGAATGACGAGCAGCAAAAGGATGTGATGATGCAGGACAGTGTATTATCCATGTTTGCTATAAATTCTGAGATGGCTCAGGATTCCATTATGGAGATCCATGTTTACGGCATAAAAGACGGCAAAATCATATTCCATTCCAGAGCGCATCAGATGAAGCTGCAGATGGAATGCGATTATGGCATCTATAAAGCAAGTGCAGTCAAAAAAGCTGTCCTTTTGCACGAAGGACGGCATATCAGAGCCTGCGAGTCCATTGGTTACGAGTATGACGGAAACGGACTGGATGCAAAAGAAATAAAGTTCTCTCAGGAAGCGCATGATAAGGCTTCGGCAGTTCTGGCAGAAGACTTTCGTACCACGGGAGTTCTTGCAGGCGCTGAAACCCATGTAAATAACTTGCTGAATCTCGAAAGTTTCCGTTATTATCTGGAGATGCCGTCATACATATATCCGAAAAGTGAGCGCATTGCCAAGATGGGGTTTATGACCTTTGTGCTCAATAGCGTAATCGTTATTGGTTTTGCTATAATCGCTCAGGTATTTCTCTGCTCTATCACCGCCTTTGCTATCAGTAAGCAGTTGTCGCCAAAGGCAGGCAAGCTGGTGCTTTTGTTCTTTCTGGGAGGGATGATGGTTCCTTTCGCTAGCATTATGCTGCCTCAGCTGATTATGTACCAGAAGATGGGAGCCTACAATAATTACGCCGCTCTTCTTTTGCCTTTTTTGTATCCGTATGGATTCTACGTATATTTGTACAAAGGTTTTTTTGATCAGATACCCAACAGTTATTTTGAGGCGGCTTCTCTTGACGGGGCGGGAAGCATTTATCTGTATGCTAAAATCTGCATGCCCCTCTCAAAATCCATTATTTCACTGATTGCGCTGCAGACCTTCATCGGAAACTGGAATGATTTCTTCTGGGCATGGCTGGTGACGGAAGACCAGAACCTGTGGACGCTAAACGTAGCCCTTTACAACATTTCCAATAACATGGGAACAAAGCAGAATGCCATCATGGGTCTGGCTGTGGTTACGATTGCGCCGGTGATTCTGCTCTCCGTCCTGTTTTCCAGACAGCTTAAGCAGAGCATTGCAGCGTCCGGCGTGAAGGGTTAGCCAGAGAAGGGAGGAAGATATGACGGAGTCAGGAAGGAGGTGGTGTTTTATGAGCAAGGCTATGAAGTAGAGTTTCGCAATCCGGATCAGACTCTCACCGGTTTTGCATCCGAACTGACCTCTGTTACATACTATTATGAGGACGGAACCTGTTTTCTGACCTTTGAAGACAAGCTTCTGCCGGCATTCTGGAGGACAATGTATTTGAAAACATTCTAATTGAAAAGAATACATTTATTGACTGCCTCAGGCAGGCAATGTTCCTTTCGTCCTGTAAGAACGTGCTTGTGCGGGACATGTGATGATCAACGCCAGACAAATATCTCTTGAAGAAAACTGTTACGGATCCAACACTATGGAAGAGCCCATTAATGGAGAAAAGTATAATGGAATCATTCAGTTTGGGAAGGTCGAGAACTGTACAGAGGAGCGGAATAAGATTTTATCAACAATATTGTGAGGAAAGCGAAGGAGAAGAATGCTATGACAAAGAAAAATATTTTTATTGCAGCGGCTGCTATGGGGATGCTTTTGGCATTTTGGGGAAACGGCATAAACGCCAAAGCCGCGCCGCCCGCAGAGGGAAACTGGACCCTTCTTCCCGCCGCGTCAGATGAATTTGACGGAAACCAGTTGGACAGCACAAAGTGGAATAATGGCATCTGGTATGATGTGACAACAGATTTGGCATTTTCCCCGTCAAATGTGACTGTCAGGGACGGAAATCTGGTTCTCACTGCAAAAAGAGAGAATTACAATGGAAAAAGCTATACGGCCGGTGCAGTGGAATCTAAGTTTGAAGTGCCGGGAACGGACTCCTATGTGGAGGTGAGAGCAAAGGCGCTGGATAAGAGAGCCAATGTGTTGAGCGCGATCTGGATGCAGTCCTCTCCGTTAAGCACGGTCATGAACCCGAATCCGGAAATTGACATTATGGAGACCGTCGACTACAGAAAGCTTAGCAGCACGCTTCATGTCTGGCCGCAGAATCCGTCTTCCCATACGCAGATGGGAACCAATGACTGGGATACAGGACTTCAGGATATCAGTGCAGATTATCATATCTATGGACTGGAGAGACGGAATGGAAAGCTGAGATTTTATTTTGATGGCAGGCTTGCATGGGAGAAAGTGTCCACATGCGATGCTTTTGTGGAAATGTCGAGACATATGGTGCTCAGTCTGGAAGGCCATCTGGGAGCCCCTGCGGCGGCATATCTTCCGGGAGAATTTTTAGTTGACTATGTACGGACCTATTATGACAGTGATTTTGTAGGAATACCGGAGAACGGCTGCTATTATTTGGTAAACGCCAAGAGCGGGATGCTCCTGACAGTTCCGAACTCTTCCCCGGAGGAGAGGACGCAGTTGGTGCAGGCAGAACTCAAAAGCAACAACTCTCAAGAGTGGCAAATATCCCGGAATGATGACGGCACTTACTGCATACAGAACCAATCTAGCGGAAAATATGTGGACTTGAAGGCGGATCAAAGCGTTGCAGATAATGGAGTACCCATCCTACAGTATTCTTATCATGGAGACAGTAACCAGAGATGGTATGTGGTGCCTACAAGCGACGGATATTTCCGCATTATGTCCGCCATGAGCGGCAAAGCCCTTTGTGTAAAAGATGCTTCTCTCGAAGAAGAAGCGCCCATTATTCAGTGGACTTTCGAAAATGAAGAAGACAAAAACGATGAGTGGATGTTTTTGCGGTGCCAATAAGGAAAATTTGCTGTAAAATAATACTAAAGAAACCTGTACATAGGTTACAAATGGCGGAAATCTAACTTATCCACTCCGCATATCTGAAACATTTCTTTATATTGTTTTTAGATCATTGTGCACTGATGCTTGGAAAGAAGAATATTAATGAATATTCTCGTAAAGCGATAAATGAATATGATCCTCCTTGGGAGCCACTCCGGACACAAGATATAGTAGTACTGCCTCTGTTGCTTAAAAATGCAACAGAGGCAATAGCATGTATAGCTTATTCAGGCAATCATAATCCTATTTCCTCAACAAGCTTATTCAGTTTCTTTGTAAGTCTTTCCAGCGTCGGTTGCTCCTGTGATGACAAAATTTGTTGCATTGGAAACAAACCCCATTGTGGCCAGATTCAGGATCGTGGACTTTTTTATCTGTCTGGAATTGTAATCCAGTGATTCCCGCTTTTTTGGCCAGTTCCTCCTGTGTCATGAGGAGCTGTTTCCTGCGGCTCAATATGCGGTCTGCCCAGAAGAAGCGTGCTTATATCCAGAGGTATGCGGACTGCGTGCAGGCATTGTACCATATAGGGATTCTAAAGGAAAATGAGGGGTTACAGTGGGCGGAGGTAATGGATATGTGTTAAAAAACGGAATAAGTAGACAAAAAACAGGACACTGATTTATATAGTAGTGCCCTGTTTTAAAATATTCTGGAGAGGGTGAATAGCTGACAATGTGCGAGCTAGTTCCATTCCTGCTATTATGGAGACGATGTATCAATAGCACCCCATTCCGCAGTTCATAGGATATTTCGTCCTGCACAGGCAGCTCCTGAGAATCCCGTTCCTGTAAACTTTGGTCATTTGCATTTTGGCTTTGAGGATTTTCAAGATATTCCTCCAGACAGATTCCGCGCTCATGAATCTCGGCCGCAGCCTCTTTTCCAACATAGCGATAATGCCATACCTCTTCGGCCACATTGGTAATATGCGTTTTATTTCCGGAGTAGCGAAAGATAAAACCGTACTTGTAGCTGTTTTCCTGAAGCCAGAGGTAAATGTCGTAAGTAGCTCCATTGATATCCACAGCAAGCCCTAACTGATGTTCGCTGGTGCCGGGTTCGGCAACCCACTGCTGTGCTAAATTTATGGCTTCGCTTTCCGAATAACCCTGCTTTTTATTGAAGTGCTATACTACAGGAAACAGAAACCATATTTGAAGAAAAGACATATAGTATTTAAGAAAGAACTCGAAGTAATCATGCGGAACTTCAGTTCCCTTGTCTCAGTGCTCTTTACGGGCGGAAAGGATTAAGATGAAAAAAGTATTGTATGAAGGACCTGACATCTCCAGACATAATGGAAATGTAGATATCAAGAGCGTGCGGGACGCCGGTTATAAACGGATTGGGATCCGCGCCGGATATGGCAGAAACAATGTGGATCAGAAGTATGTATCCAATGCGCAGGCATGTCATAATCTGGGAGTAAATGTTTTGTTATACTGGTTTTCCTATGCTTATAATGTGCCGATGGCTGCAGCGGAAGCAGAATTTGCGGTCAGTCAAGCGGCAAAGTATTGGAAAAAATGTCCGATTGCGTTTGATTTTGAGTATGACAGTGTGAATTATGCCAGAAACAATGGGGTGCGAATCACAGAAAAACTGGCCACGGATATGGCCATCGCGTTTTTGAAGGTAGTAAAGAAAGCCGGGTATATCCCTGTGCTGTATGCCAACAGGGACTACCTGCAAAACTATTTCGACCTAAACAGAATTACGGCTGAAACGGGCCGGGTATATGTCTGGTATGCCAGATATATATCGGGCCTGAAAGAAGGAGAGGATGATATCGATATCTGGCAGTATACTTCCACCGCGAAAATACCGGGAATCAGAGGAGGCACAGACTTGAACAGATTTTATACGGAATTTGCCGATGATGTGGTAAAACCGGATGGGGAGGAGAAGATTAATATCAATGTGGTGGATTTTCAGACAGCGGCAAACCTTGACGGTTTCCTTGATGCCCATGGAAATAGACTGGTCGAAGACGGAAAAGACGGACCAAAGACACAGTATGTCCGTCGGAGTATCAATCTCATAGCAAAAAAGTCCGGAAGATCTTATGTGGCGGGCTCAAGCGGGCATGTAGTAAAATGGTGGCAGCGCCGGTGCAACGAAATACTTGGCTGGCATCAGGAAATAGACGGCAGATACGGAGAGAGAACCAGAGCCGACACCATTGCGCTGCAGAAACGGCTGAATCTGAAGGCGGATGGCATTGCAGGGTATAACAGTATTCAGGCGGCGTTTTATCATTAACAGACAAAAAAGACACCGGAAAACTTATGAAAGTTCTCCGGTGTCTTTTGCACGTCGGCGCGACAGGATTTGAACCTGCGACCTCTGCGTCCCGAACGCAGCGCTCTACCAAGCTGAGCCACGCGCCGATAATACTTGTGTGCAATCTGCAGTTTCTGCAAAAAACTAGAGATAAGAAAAACTACTGCACCGCAACAACTATGATATTACCTTATTTAAGGGGGGATTGTCAAGCCCGAATTTTTTGAAAAGTTTCATTGCACAGAGGAACAAAACAGGTTATGCTGAAACAGGAGGATGGATAAGGATGGAATACACAAAAGATGAAATAAGAAAAATTCTTGTGGAGATGGCGGAACCTGATTATGCAAAATTTTCCGGCGCCCTTCTCGGGAGGGAAGCTGTGATGCTCGGAGTGCGGCTGCCGAAAATACGGGAACTGGCAAAGAGGATTGCGAAGGCGGATGGGCTGGAATATTTGGAGCGTACGCTGCCCGCCGGAGAAGGGGAGATAAGGGAAACGGAAACTGCCGCGGAAGAAATGTACATGGAAGAGCTGATGCTCTACGGTATGGTAATCGGCTGTATGAAAGATAAATTGGAGGGGTTGTTTCCCTATATCGAAAGGTATGTGGCGAGGATCGACAACTGGTCTTTGTGCGACAGCTTCTGCGCCGGTTTGAAACAGACAAAAAAGCAGTCGGAACTGATGTGGGATTTTCTGCAGCGCTATCTGCGGTCAGATAAAGAATTTGATCTCCGGTTCGGCGTGGTGATGTTGATGGACTTTTATGTGACGCCGGAATACATAGAAAAACTGCTTTGTATTTTTGACAGCATCCAACATGAGGGGTATTATGTAAAAATGGCGGTGGCATGGGCGCTCTCGGTCTGTCTTGTGAAACAGTGGGAGGAAAGCTTTGCTTATATGGCTTCCCCCGAAAATCATCTGGATGATTTTACCTACTCGAAAACGGTGCAGAAATGCAGAGAAAGTTTCAGACTGACGGGGCAGCAGAAGGATAGCCTGACAGCGTTAAAAGAAAAGCGGATGAGGAACAAATGAGAGGAAAAATATGGAGAAGGATATTGCGGCATTAAAAAGAGACACGGATCTCGCCGGTCCGGCCAAAGCGGTTTTGAAAAAGGGAGAGGGACGCAGCCTAAAAGCGGGCGGAATGTGGATCTATGACAATGAAATTTCTGAGGTGAGAGGAGAGTTTGAGGACGGCGACATACTTTCTGTGGAAGACTTTGACGGATACTTTATGGGCTATGGTTTCATCAACAGCGCCTCTAAAATCAGGATCCGCATGCTGTCCCGAAGGCAAGAGGGAAAGATCACGCCCGCTTTTTTGGAAAGGCGTGTATATGACTGCTGGGCGTACAGAAAAAGTGTGATCGACACCGCGAGCTGCCGCCTGATCTTTGGGGAGGCGGATTTCCTGCCGGGGCTTGTGGTGGATAAGTTTTCGGACGTGCTTGTGGTGGAATCTCTGGCCCTTGGAATTGACAGATTAAAAATCTTTCTGCTTGAAAGTTTGAAGAAAACGCTGGCGGCGGACGGAATATTTATACGGGGCATCTACGAACGCAGCGATGCCAAAGTGCGCCTTCAGGAAGGGATGGAACGTTTTAAAGGATTCATCGGAGCCCCCTTTGATACAAAGGTTGAGATTTTGGAAAACGGCGTCCGCTATCAGGTAGATGTGAAGGAAGGACAGAAGACGGGATTTTTTTTGGACCAGAAAAATAACAGGGCGGCGATTCAGAAACTGTGTCCCGGAAAAAAGGTGTTAGACTGTTTTACTCATACGGGTTCCTTTGCATTAAACGCAGGCATTGCGGGGGCGGCATCGGTACTGGGGGTAGATGCCTCCGAACTCGGGATTGCACAGGCGAGAGAAAACGCAGGGCTTAACGGACTGGAAGACAAGGTGTCATTTATCTGTGCGGATGTGTTTGAATTTCTGCCGGAACTTGAGAAAAAGGGTGAAAGCTACGATGTGGTGATTCTGGATCCGCCGGCCTTCACAAAATCCAGACAGGCAACTAAAAATGCAGTAAAGGGATATCGGGAAATCAATCTGAGGGGCATGAAGCTTGTAAAAGACGGCGGGTTTCTTGCAACCTGTTCCTGCTCTCATTTCATGGAACAGGAGTTGTTTGCAAAAACCATAAAGGAGGCAGCAAGAGGCGCCCGCAAACGCCTGCGGCAGGTGGAATTTTGCACGCAGGCGCCGGATCATCCGATTTTGTGGGCGGCTGAGGAATCCTATTATCTGAAGTTTTATATTTTTCAGGTAGTCAGCGAGAGATAATACTGTAGAATGACGGTTATTCCGCCGGTGGATCATAAAATCAGAAGTATCCCCGCATAAAAATCAGCTTGAATGGAGGGAGATGCGGGAGTATACTGGAAACAGTAAAAATGCTTGGAGAAAGAGAGAGGAAGACCGACATGCGTCTAAACAGTATGTGCATCCGTTGTCTGGTGGATAAACAGGAGGCCAGAATTGCGAAGTTTCAGGATGAGGATAAGAACGCGTCTTATATGAAGGAGATCGCAAAGATCATCGGTGAGAGCGATGACGAGGCCAGCTCTGCCTATCTGGTATATTTGTTCAATCAGGTGTACAGACGTTATTTCGGAGAGATTAAGGATTATTCGGAGATTAAGAAAGAGTATAATGCATATGTGTTGGAGATGGAGGAGGAACTGTACAGAGAAATACAGAAGGCGCGGGACCCTTTAGCGCAGTCTCTTATTTATGCGCGCATCGGCAATTACATTGACTTTGGAGCGATGCAGCATGTGGAAAAGGAAACCTTTTTGAACCTGTTTCGGGACGAAGAAAAGAACCGTCTTGATCAGGAGGTTTATGAGGAATTTTTAGTGGACTGTCTGAACGGAAAACATTTCCTGCTGTTAGCTGACAACTGCGGGGAGATCGTGTTGGACAAACTGTTTTTGAAAGAACTTGGAAAGAGATTCCCGCATCTGGAACTGTGGGTTATGGTGCGGGGGGAGGAAGTCTTAAATGATGTGACGATGGAGGATGCCGAAGCGACCGGCATCTGCAGCGTGGCAAAAGTTATTTCCAACGGAAACGGCGTGGGCGGTACTGTGGAGAAGATGCTGTCGGAAGAGGCGAAGGGTATTTTTGATCAGGCCGATATAATTCTGGCGAAGGGACAGGCGAATTTTGAGACCTTAAACGGCAGCGGCAGAAATATTTATTATTCTTTCCTCTGTAAATGCGATTGGTTTTCGGGGCGATTTGGTGTGGCGAAAAATACGGGGATGTTTCTGCGGGAAAGTCATAAATAAAATAATAATTATCTGGACTATTTGAGATAAAGTGATAAAATAGTAAAAAAACAATGAAAGAGGTGGGGAAAAGATGCTTATCATATGGGGATTTAAAGATCTGGACTCGGATATGGGAAATGTTGATTATCTGCACTGCAACAGGTGCAATAATGATTCTAACTGGAAACTTCAGAAAAGGACATCATGGTTTACGCTATTTTTTATTCCGATCATTCCGTATAGGAGAGTGTACTATGTGTATTGTCCGGTCTGCCATTGGACAACCAAAGTGCCGAAGGAAGAGGCAAAGCGTATCATGGAAAAAAGAGGCGGAAAGTAGAACATAAAATGAGGACTTATACATAAAGTGAAGGCTTAAATATAAGGAGGAGAAAGTTATGGAAAAAAAGCAGCTTGATTGGTCAAATCTTGGTTTTTCTTACATGGAGACGGATGCAAGGTTTGTTTCCGTTTACAAAGACGGTGCATGGGACGAGGGAGCGATCGTCGCGGACGCAAATATCGTGTTGAATGAGTGTGCGGGCGTTTTCCAGTATGCACAGACTGTCTTTGAAGGGCTGAAGGCCTATACAACGGAGGATGGCCATATCGTATGCTTTCGTCCGGATCTGAATGCGGCGAGGATGGCAGATTCCGCGAGAAGACTGGAAATGCCGGTATTCCCGGAGGATAGGTTTGTGGACGCGGTGGCGGAGACGGTGAGAGCCAACGCAGCCTATGTGCCGCCTTTCGGCTCCGGAGCGACGCTGTATATCAGACCTTATATGATGGGTATAAATCCTGTGATCGGCGTAAACCCTGCAGATGAATATATGTTCCGCATTTTTGTGACTCCGGTAGGTCCCTATTTTAAGGGCGGCGCAAAACCTCTGACGATCAAGGTCAGTGATTTTGACAGGGCGGCTCCTCACGGCACAGGCCATATCAAGGCCGGGTTAAATTATGCTATGAGCCTCCATGCCATCGTGACGGCCCATGAAGAAGGATTTGCGGAAAATATGTATCTGGATCCTCAGACAAGGACGAAGGTGGAGGAGACCGGCGGGGCTAACTTCATCTTTGTCACAAAGGACAATAAGCTTGTGACGCCTAAGTCAGACAGCATTCTGCCTTCCATCACAAGGCGCTCTTTAGTCTATGTGGCGAAGCATTACCTGAATATGGAAGTGGAGGAGAGAGAAGTATTTTTGGATGAAGTAAAAGACTTTGCGGAGTGCGGTCTCTGCGGTACGGCGGCAGTGATCTCTCCGGTGGGCAAGATCGTGGATCACGGAAAAGAGATCTGTCTGCCCAGCGGGATGGACGAGATGGGACCTGCGACGAAGAAACTCTACGATACGCTGACAGGGATTCAGATGGGCAGGATGGAGGCTCCGGAGGGCTGGATCAAAACGATTATCTAAGGGACGGTACAGCATTTATGGATGAACAGGAAAAAATGATAGAGGAAGTATTGCGCCATCTGGATCATGAGATGGAGATAGGCGCATTGAAGATGAGTGTGAATTTTAATGAATTGCAGGAAGAAGAAAAACTGGTAGACCATAAATGCTGTCATATGTATGGCAGACCGGTAAGCGAAGTAGTCGGCTTTCTGGATATGTACTCGGATTCTTCGATGGAGAAATAGAAGGGCAAAATGAGCGCGCCGGAGGCTCAGGACTCTTTTCTGAGCGCTCCGGGTGTGGTTTGGAACATTCTGTAGTAGGAGCGTGTAAAGGTTGAGTAGTGCTGAAAGCCGGAAGAGTAGCAGGCTTCCGTCAAAGACATGCCATGCTGGATCTTGTCTCGTGCGCTGAAGAGGCGTTTTGCGTTGACATATTTTCCGATGCTGTAGCCGGTCTCTTCGCGGAAGATGTGCATGAGGTAGCGCCGACTGATAAAGAACTGTTTTGAGAGGGTTTCGATCGAGAGATCACAATCTAAATGATCGTTGATATAGTGAAGGATTTCCGTGATTTTTCGGTTGGTGGAACCGGTTTCGATATAGCGGAAAGAATCGGTCAAAAAGCTTCTGTTCAGTTCGATGAGAAATTGTACGAGCAGGCAGCGGCTGTACAGTCCGGCGGCATATTGGTGATCCGAAAGAGAACTTTCCAATTTTTCACAGAGTTTAAAAAGTCTGGAGACAGAGGGGGATGAGGTGCGAAACACCGGACAAGACTCCTCGTTTTCAGGCTTTTTTTGAAAACAAGTTTCCAGAGAAACATCTTTTGAGGAAAAAGAAGTTAAGAGTTCCGGAGAGACATAGAGAATAATGCGTTCGTAAGGCGAAGCGGAACGGATGAGGGGCCTGTGGACTTCCCCCGCGCCTACAAGAACGATGTCGGAAGGCTCTAAACGGTAAGTGATCCCCTCAATGAAATAATCCACGTCGCCGGAGATAAAGAGCATGATCTTAAAAAAATCATGGTAATGGCATTCGTAGGTTCTCATCTCAAAGTCTGTTAAATGAAAAAGCTTAAAAGGCTCGTTCAGATATCCGGTTTTTTCGTAGTTCGTATTTATCATAAATGACTATATCCTTCTGCGATAATAAAACTCCCGATACGGAGTGTGCTCGGTATCGGGAATGAAACAGCGCCGGGCGCTTGCAAAGCATATGCGCGGCGGCAGGTATTGTATATAACATCATTATGTAATATTAAATCATAGACACTACGGCAAGCGCTAAAACTGTCTGCAGGACAAGAGTACCTACGATCAGCAAAATGGAAAGAAGGATTTTAATGCCGGTATTCAGCTTGCTTCTGATTACCACTGCCGTAACGATAAGTGCAAATGCTGAAATAATCCAAGAGCCGTAAAGAATGGTAAGCAGATCCAGCACTAAAAATACAATGCCCCACGCAGGAATCTTCTGATATTCCCAAGGTTCACCTGTAGCACAGTTGTGACCGTTGTATGCCAGTATAGGTGCGGCCATAGACTGAATGAACAGAGTAGCTGCTCTGTTTCCGAGCGGAATGGTATATTCCGTGTCAACAAAGTGTGTTTTTTTCGCAAAACGCGTGAGTCTCTCCGGCGCCCCCCCGTTGATGCTTACTTTATTGCCTTTCAAGTCGACGGAAAATGTGCCTTCGTCTGTTGTGACAGACCATGATTTGTTTGCCATGTTTGAATTCCTCTCTTTCTAAAATGTTTTTAAAAATATAAAGCAAAAGAGAAACTTTGCCATAAATAATGTATCACTTTTTGCAAAAAATGTCTAGGCAAGAGAAGGAAAATATGAAATGTTTCTAAAAAAATACATAAAAATTGCAAAACAAAACACCGTCCCCACGGCATTTGCCACAGAAACAGTGCTTTATGGGCCATCAGGGACTCGAACCCTGGACAAATAGATTAAGAGTCTACTGCTCTACCAACTGAGCTAATGGCCCGTGCAATTTATAAAGGCTATAATTTGCAACGCAAGAATGATTATAGTATAATGTTTTTAAGAATGCAATACTTTTTTTGCAAAAAATTTCACAAAAATTTAGAAAAATTTACGGAAAATTAGGAGACAGCGATGATATTTGAAAGTCATGCCCATTATGATGACGATGCTTTTGCAGAAGACAGAGACAAAATATTGGCAGAATTGGAAGAAAACGGCGTCGGTTATGTGATGAATATATCTTCCGATCTGGCTTCCGTGGAGAGGACGCTCGCTCTGGCGGAAAGATACCCTTTTGTTTATGCGGCGGTGGGAATCCACCCAAGCGATACGGGGGAATTGAAGGATGGAGATATCAGTTGGCTAAAGGAACAGTGCAGGCGCGAAAAGGTTTTGGCGGTCGGAGAGATCGGATTGGACTACTACTGGGACAATGTGGAGCACAAAGTGCAGGAAAGGTGGTTTGCCAGACAGCTTGCCATGGCGAATGAGACAGGCCTTCCGGCGGTGATCCATTCCAGAGATGCAGCCAAAGCCACGCTTGATGTCATGAGGGCGGAAGCTCCGGTGGAAAAAGGGGGCGTGATCCACTGCTTTTCCTATACGAAAGAAACAGCAAAGGAATTTCTGGATATGGGATATCTGATCGGGGTGGGGGGCGTTGTGACATTCAAAAATGCAAAGAAGCTGCGGGAATGCGTGGAATATTTGCCGTTAGAGGCGATCTTGCTGGAAACGGATTGCCCGTATCTTGCGCCGGAGCCTTACAGGGGAAAGAGAAACTGTTCTCTGTATCTGCCCTTTGTGGCGGAGGAAATTGCCCGCATCAAAGGGATATCTGCAGAGGAAGTGATTGTAGTGACAGAGAAAAATGCGAAAAGGCTGTTTGGCATACAGGGGGGAAGATGATCTATGGCGACTTTGGGGATTCCGCAGAATACAATAGCGGTACTGCAGAAATATCAATTTCATTTTCAGAAAAAATACGGGCAGAATTTTTTGATCGATACGTCTGTGTTGGAACGGATTATCCGGGCGGCACACATTGACAAGGCGGACTGCGTGCTGGAGATAGGACCCGGTATCGGAACGATGACACAGTATTTGGCGGAGAGCGCCGGGAAGGTCATCGCGGTGGAGATCGATAAGGCGTTGATCCCGATTTTGGAAGAGACCCTTGCACCTTATGAAAATGTTACCGTGCTGCAGGGGGACATTCTGAAAACGGATGTGGGGGAACTGGCAGAGCGCTGCAACGGCGGAAAACCGTTAAAAGTGGTGGCAAATCTCCCCTACTATATTACCACGCCGATCATCATGGGGCTGTTTGAAAAAAGCGTTCCGCTGGAGAGCATTACCGTCATGGTGCAGAAAGAGGTGGCGGAGCGCATGCAGGCGGGACCCGGTACGAAAGATTATGGCGCGCTCTCCCTTGCCGTGCAGTATTATGCGGAACCGGAGATCGTAGCAAATGTTCCGCCCAACTGTTTTATGCCGAGGCCGAATGTGGGGAGCGCCGTGGTGAAGCTGAAACGCTTTGAAAAACCTCCGGTGGAAGCAGCGGATGAAAAGTTTTTGTTTATGCTCATCCGAGCGGCTTTCAGTCAGCGCAGGAAAATGCTGATAAACGCCCTTGCGGGTTCCGGGGAAGCTGCATTTTCCAAGGAACGGACGGAGGCGGCTCTTGAAGCAATGGGCATTTCTGCACAGATACGCGGCGAGAAGCTTACGCTTAGCCAGTTTGCGGAGCTTTCCAATCTGCTTTACACTTCGGAGTGAGTGATAAATCTGCTTTCTTTTTTGCTAAAAGCGCACAAGATTTAGTATGTATTGCTTTGACTTGTAACAAAATGTATGGTACACTTAAAACTTAGAAAACGTTTGAGGTGATACCTTTGGATAAACAGGAATATAAGATAAGACAAGAAGAAATCAGAACGCTGGTAGAAGAGAAAAACTACAGAGAAGCAGCAGATATAGCGGATACCATTGACTGGCGCAGGGTGAAGAGTATAAAGATGCTTTGCACGGTCAGCGATATCTATAAGATGGTTCGCCGTTACGAGGACAGTAAGACTATATTGGAGATGGCGTATGAAAAACGTCCGGGCAGCAGAATGATAGTGTTTGCGCTGACGGAATTGTGCCTGAAGCTGGGCGATGTGGTGAACGCATGGGAGTATTATAAGGAGTTCTGTCAGGTTGCGCCGGAGGACAGCAGAAGGTATATCCTTTTGTATAAAGTGTATGCGGCTCAGGAAGTAAGTCTTGAAGAGCAGATCAAGGTATTGGAAAAACTGAAAGAAGAGGAATTTATAGACAGGTGGGCTTACGAGCTCGCTTATCTGTATCATAAGATCGGTTTCGGCACGAAATGTGTGGAGGAGTGCGACGAAATGATCCTCTGGCTGGGGGAGGGGCGCTATGTGCGGAAAGCCATGGAGTTAAAGATGCTGCATGAGCCCCTGACGCCGAAACAGCAGGCGATCTATAATGGGGAGAGACAGGCGGAAATAGAGACGGGTGATACGCAGGTGATCCCGAATCTGAGTGCCGCTATTGTGAAGGAGAACGAGGGAAAGAGCGTTTCGGAAGCGCCCACCATCAAACTGCCGGTGGACGAGTTTAAAGATATTCAGGTGAAGATTCTGGACGACAGTCCCTACAATACGATAAATCTACAGCAGGAGCTGGCGAAAGATATGAAGCGCCTGATGGAGGGGGAGGGCAGAGAACCCCTCTGGGAAGGAACCGATCCGGAACCGTTTTATGACGGCGACGAGGAGGAAGGCATCATCAATACCGGGGAATTGACGCTGCAGGAGGAACCGGACGACGAGGATGAAGAGAGGGAGCGGATCACCAGAAGTATTATTGCGCCGCTGTTTGAGGAGACACAGGAGATCCCGCCGTTAGCGGAAGCGGAGGATGTGTTCTTTGAGGATCCGAATACCACAGATCTCACCGATGCGGCAATTCATTCCGGTTTGGCCGGAATGTCCGACATATCCGATATGGAGATTGAGGAAGTGTCGGAATCGGAAGAGCCGGAACGTGAGGAGAGAGAGGCACTGATGGTCTATGAGGAGGAGAGCGATGCTTCCGGAGTGAAGAAAGTGATCGTACCCTCCGGACAGGGCGCACCCATCGGAGCGAAAGAAGCGATGCGGTCGGAGGATTTTGCGATACATAAATCGGGATTTGACGAGATGCTGTCGCAGGAAGCGGACGGGCAGATATCCCTTGTGGTACCGGAGAAAGAAAAAGTAGAAAAACAGATCACCGGGCAGATGAGCATTCAGGATATTCTTCAGGAGTGGGAGCAGATGAAACGGGATAAAGAAGCCCGCCTGAAAGACAATGTGCAAAAGAGTGTGTTGGATCAGACAGGAGATATTTTTGCGGAGTTTGAGGCATCAAAGGATGCGCTGATCAGAGAATTGGAGCAGACCGCGAAAGAAGCGGAGGCAAGGGAAGCCGAAAAACCTGCCGTAGAAGTCTGGAAGGAAGAGGAGCCTGTGGAGCCGGAATACGCTTATGAGGAAGAAGAACCGGTCGAAACGGAATACTCTTACGCAGAGGCTGCACCGGAGGACGAGACAGAGCCGGAACTTGAAGCGGCGGAGAGCATACAGGAAGCAGAGCCGGAAGAGAACAGAAAAGAGTCCCGGTCTGAGCGGGAACTGCCGGAGGAACTCAGGCCGATACCGAATGACAGACAATTTACGCCGGAGGAAAAAGAACTGTTTGAAATGTTTGTGCACAGCCGCAGGTCGAAGGAACAGTTGCTGCAGGTGCTCGATAATATGAGTCTTGCGGCTTACACCGGAAATGTGCTGATCACCGGAGAGGAAGATGCCGGAACCATGAACTTTGCCAGAAATCTGGTGCGGGACATGCAGATGACAGACAGTAATTTTTCCGGTCAGGCGGCAAAGATATCAGGCAGAGCTTTAAATAAGAAAGATCCGCAGGAGGTGATCGACAGGCTGAGAAACGGGGCCTTGATCATAGCGGAGGCCGGCGGCATGAACTGCTCCACGGCGGAGGCGCTTGTGAAAGCACTGCAGACGGAAAACAAAGGCGTTATCGTAATGCTTGTGGATACGAAAGGGGCAATCAACAGCCTGTTGGAGGTCAACGGGGTATTGAGGGATCCGTTTAACGCCAGAATAGATATCGAGGCGTTAAATGACAGCGCACTTGTAGCCTACGGCAAAAAGTTTGCCTATGACAGGGAGTACGGCATCGACGAGATGGGTATGCTGGCGCTCCATACAAGGATTGCGGATATGCAGACGGCAGAGCATTCCGTCACTACCTCGGATGTGCGGAAACTGGTGAAAGAAGCGATCCGGCATGCGGATAAAAAAACTCCTAAGCATTTCTTTGACGTATTGGTCGGAAAGCGGTATGATGAAGAGGACATGATTGTATTGAGGGAAGAGGATTTCTTCTATTACGCGTGATAATAGAAAATAAATGAGAGAAGGAGAAGGCGGCGTATGGCAAGAAAGAAAAATACTCTGGACACAAGGCCGGAAGATAAGAAAGTATTTATATCTGAGGCGGATCAGTTCCTGTTTGCACAGGGAACACACTATGACATTTACAAAAAACTGGGGGCGCATCCTTCCGAGGAAGAGAAAAAGAAGGGGTACTTCTTCGGCGTGTGGGCTCCGAATGCGGCGGAAGTTTATGTGATCGGCGAGTTTAACAGCTGGGACGAGACCGCGAATCCGATGAAAAAGCTGGGGGACGGCGGTATCTGGAGCTGCTTTATTCCGGGGGTGGAAACGAACCAGATGTACAAATTTCTGGTGATCACGGCGGCAGGAGAAAAACTTTATAAGGCGGATCCTTTTGCAAACTATGCGGAGATGCGTCCGGGCAATGCTTCAAAAACAACAGATTTGTCAGGCTTTAAATGGACGGACAACCTGTGGCTGCAAAAGAGAGATCAGGGGGACATCAAGAAGGAGGCTATGGCAATCTATGAGTGCCATATCGGTTCTTGGATGAAGCACCCCGACGGAACGGAGGACGGCTTCTACAGCTACAGGGAATTCGCAGACAGAGCCTGCGAGTATGTGAAAGAGATGGGCTACACCCACATTGAGCTGATGGGCATAGCAGAGTATCCTTTTGACGGTTCATGGGGCTATCAGGTGACAGGGTATTATGCGCCTACGTCCCGCCACGGCGAGCCGAAGGACTTCATGTATCTTGTCAACAAGTTCCATAAAGCCGGAATCGGTGTTATTTTGGACTGGGTACCGGCGCACTTTGCGACGGATGCGCACGGCCTCGGCAGATTTGACGGGGAATGTATTTTTGAGCATCCGGATCCGAGACTCGGAGAACATCCCGACTGGGGCACGAAGATATTCAACTACGGCAAGACGGAAGTAAAGAACTTCCTGATAGCCAATGCATTGTTCTGGTTAAAAGAATACCACGTGGACGGCATTCGGGTGGATGCAGTGGCGTCCATGCTTTATCTTGACTACGGAAAACAGGACGGTCAGTGGGTGCCGAATATTTACGGCGGCAATAAAAATCTGGAGGCCATTGAGTTCTTTAAACACTTGAACTCTGTGCTGCGCGGCACATATCCGGGATTTTTGACGATTGCGGAAGAGTCCACGGCATGGCCTATGGTGACCGGAGACATCGACGACGGCGGCCTCGGATTTTCCTTCAAGTGGAATATGGGCTGGATGCACGACTTCTGCGAGTATATGAAGCTGGATCCGTATTTTAGAAAAAACAACCATTACAGCATGACTTTTGCGATGACATACAACAGCAGCGAGAGCTATATTCTGCCGCTGTCCCACGACGAGGTGGTTCACCTGAAGTGTTCGATGGTCAATAAGATGCCGGGCTATCAGGTGGATAAGTATGCAAACCTGCGAAACGGTTATGCATTTATGTTTGGACATAACGGCAAAAAGCTTTTGTTTATGGGACAGGAGTTTGGGCAGGAGAGAGAGTGGAGTGAAGCCAGAGAGCTTGACTGGAATTTGCTCGGGGAACCTTTGAATAAAGGAATGCAGGATTATGTAAAAGAACTGCTTCACATTTACCGGAAGTATCCCTGCATGTGGGAGAACGATGCGGATTGGAGCGGCTTTGAGTGGATGAATGCCGACGATTGTGACAGGAGCACTTACAGCTTTATCAGAAAGTGCGCAAGCGATAAAAAGCGCCTGCTGTTCATCATCAACATGACGCCGATGAAATGGGAAAAGTATCGGGTTGGAGTGCCTGCAAAGAAGAAATATAAACTGTTGTTAAACAGTGTGGATGAAAGATTCGGCGGGAGCGGCGAGGCAGTGCCCGCGGAGATCATGGCTAAAAAGGAGGCCTGCTGCTTTAAGGACTACTCCATCGTTCTCGATCTGCCGCCCTACAGTGCGTTGATCTATGCATTTTAAGGAGTCTCTATGAGAGCGCTTGGTATAGACATCGGTACCACTTCGATCAGCGCGGTGGTCGCGGAAACAGGAAAAAGAGAGCTGGAGAGATCCTTTACTATTGCGAACGGAAGTTTTATGAAGACGGATTCGCCGTGGGAAAAGATTCAGGATCCGGACAGTATTCTTCAGACAGTTTTTAAACTGTTGGAGGAGATTTTTAAGGAATACAAAGATATTGAAGTGATCGGGCTGACAGGACAGATGCACGGCATCGTCTATCTGGACGAAGAGGGAAAGCATGTCAGTCCGCTCTACACATGGCAGGACGGCAGGGGAAATCTGCCGGTTGAAGATGAGAGAAGTATCTGTGAGATATTGGAGAAAGATTTTTCCATAAAAGCATATTCCGGATACGGGCTTGTGACACATCTGTATCACTGCAAAAAAGGACTTGTGCCGGAAAAGGCGGTAAAAGTTTGTACGATTATGGATTATCTCGGCATGCGGCTGACGGGGAGAAAAACACCGCTTATGCACAGCAGCAACGGGGCGGGGCTTGGATTGTACGACGTGGAGAGGAATCTTTTCCATAAAGAAATATTGAGACAAAACGGTGCGGATACGGAAATTTTGCCGGAGATAACGGATGAGTTTACCTGCATCGGGACATGGAGGGGTATTCCGGTCAGTGTCGCCATAGGCGATAATCAGGCCAGTTTTCTCGGTTCCGTGGAGGAGGCGGAGTCTTCTGTTTTGGTGAACATGGGAACCGGAGGACAGATATCGGTATTGTCCGAAAAATATTTTACGGCAAAGGGGATTGAGGCAAGACCTTTTGTGAAGGGATATTATCTGCTGGCTGGCTCTTCCCTCTGCGGCGGGCGTGCATACGCCTGTCTGGAAAGCTTTTTCAGAAGTTATGCAGAAGCATTGGGAGTGGGGGATATCGACCATTACGGTGTGATGGGAAAACTTCTTGACAAACAAGAAAAGAGCGGATCGTTAAAAGTTTTAACCACTTTCTCGGGGACAAGGGAACATCCGGAAAAGCGGGGAACGATCAAAAATATCGGCACGGATAATTTTACGCCGGAAGCTTTGATTTTGGGTGTGCTGGAGGGTATGGCTTCGGAACTTTACAAAATGTACGGCAGGATACAAAAAGGACTTTCTTTTCCCGGAAGGAAAATAATCGCCTCCGGCAACGGCATAAGAAAAAACCGCCATCTGCAGGAGATCATGAGCAAAAAATTTGATATGTATCTGGAGCTCGCAAAGCGGGAGGAAGAAGCGGCTTATGGCGCAGCGCTTTGCGGAATGATCACGGCAGGGAGCCTGACGTTTGGGGAAGCGGTCGGTATAAGATAGGGTTTAGAGAACCGATAAGTATGACGATATAAAGAGTGTATGCGGGGCATGCACTCTTTTTTGATGCCGGAGGGCGGGAAGAGGGCGTAAGGTTTTCGGAAAGTAAATGAGATAATGAGGGCAGCGGCATGAAGATTACGTTTGATCAGGTACAGGATATAAATATGCAGGGAAAAGGCGGTGCGGAGAAAACGCATACGCCTGCCAGAGATACGGAAAAAAAGGCGGAAAGAGCGGGAGCCTACTGTGTCGATATCGGTGCGCAGGATAGGAAAGCCGGGCCCGGTACCTATAAAAAAGACGGTATGACAGCGGAAGATATTTCGATGCAGGCGGGGCAGATGGATATGGACGTGCAGAAGATGTATATGGCGGTTATGTCTAATTCCATGTCGGAGGAGGAGTTTCATAAAATGCTGGAGGATGGTTACAGCGTTTCTGATACGGATATTGAGACGATGGTGACCATTTTAGATCAGATCAAGGTCGCGGTGGCAAAGGGCGGCGGTGAGATTGAAGGGTTTACGGATCGGCTGTCCGGAGAGACGTTGGAAGCGATACTGGGCAGCACGGCCTACGCGGAAGCTCTTCAGGGAAATCTGGAGGAGGGTGCGGCGGCTTATATGGTGGAAAAGCAGATGCCGCCCACAGCGGAAAATCTCTATAAGGCGAAATATTCCGCGGGCCCGGGACGGCACGGAAAAGAAGGGGAAGTACCTGAGCGGGAGAGCGCGGAGGGGAAAGGATTCTGGGAACAGATCGATGGGGTGATTCGCAGCGCCGGACTGCCTGAAAATGAGGAGAGCCGTGAAGATGCAGCATTTTTATTGAAATATGAGATTCCGCTGACGGAGGAAAATCTTTTGCTCTATCAGAAGATAAAGCCGTTTATGGGAGATGCACAAGGGCTTTCAGAAGAGGAATTAAGGCGCAGGATCGCGCTGCAGGTATCCGAAGGAAAAGCAGCGTCTCAGGCGGATCTGTCAAGAGCGGAGAACATTTATGAGGAAGCTGTGACGATTTATGAAGCGGTAAAAGAACTGCCGGATGATGCGGCGGGGCGGGCGGTAAAGCGGCACGAAGGCCGGGGCGAACTGACGCTTAAAGAGGTTTTGGAGAGTGCGGGAGGAAGCGGTGAAAGGACGGAGATAAACGAAGCAGTCTCAGGGGATGGGAAGAAAGCGGAGACATCCGCAGAGAGTCCGGAACTTCTGGCGGCGAGAAGACAGTTGGAGGAAATACGTCTGCGCATGACGGTGGAAGCGAATGTGAAACTTCTGCGCAGCGGTTTCCGGATCGATACCGCTCCTATGGAAGAATTGATTGAAAAGCTGCGGACTGCGGAGGAAGCTTTTGCAGGACTGGGAATCACGCAGGCGGCAGAGGCGTCAGAGAAGATAGAAGCGCTGCGGGAGATGCCGATGGCAGCTCTTGGCTTTGTGGTGAGTAAGGAGATTTCCTTTACGATAGAAGCGCTGCACGAAAAGGGCAGTGAGCTGCAGGGAGAGTTCCGGCGGGCGGACACAGAACAAGTGCGGCGCGAGGCTGCGGGCAGGCGATATGAGACTATGCAGACGGAAGTCCGCGCAGATCTGGGAGATTCTATCCGGAAAGCCTTCCGCAATGTGGATGATATTCTGACGGATATGAATAAGGAGCCTTCCGAAGAAAACCGCAGGGCGGTGCGTATGTTAGGTTATAACAGGCTGGAACTGAGCGAGGAGAATTTAAACAGAGCGCTGGAGATAGACGCTAAAGTGCAGCGGCTGTTCCGGGATATGAAACCCGGAAAGGTACTACAGATGATCCGTGAGGGTGTGGATGTACTGCATACGGATATTGATGAACTGGATGCTTATCTGACAAAGCAGAGCGGAAGTTTTATGGAAGAGAGTGAAGACTTCGCAAGATTTTTACATAACTTGGACCGAAATGGCGGAATGACTTCTGAGGAGAGGGAAAGCTATATAGGTATTTACAGGCTTGTCCGTCAGGTGGAAAAATCCGATGGAAGAGCGCAGGGGTATCTGCTCGGGAGCGGAGCGGAACTGACTATGGAGAATCTGCTTTCTGCGGTGAGAAGCGGCAGACGCGGATCGATGGATTACCGGATCAATGAAGAGTTCTCCGGTGTGGATGCGTTAGAAAAGGGAAAGAGTATCCTCGCGCAGATAAATGCTGCGTCCTATGAAGATTCGGGGGAGTACAGGGAAGTGAAGCAGACCCTCGAGGAGGCGGTTAAGAATGGGTCTAAGGCCGGAAAGAGCGGGGCGGATTTCTTGCAGGAAGCGAAAGAACCTGTGACGGTTTCCAACTTGGTGGAGGCGTCCTCTGTATTGCAGGAGGATGCAGGACTCTATCAGAGGATCGAGGAATATGAGAAGGAAACTTATGCCGAGGAACGTCTTTACGAAGAGCAGAGTAAATTTGAGAGTTATGTAGCTGGTCTGCAGGAGACGATGACGGACGGGGAAGCTCTGCAGGAAGGTATGGAAGCTTTTGCGAAGCAGGCGGAAGAGATTTTGCGGGAGGCGGAGACCCGTGAGGGCGTGACCGAACTTGACATACGGGAGTTACAGAGACTCTACAGGGGGATTCGTTTTAGAACTGCGCTTTCCAAGGAGGAGAGATATCAGGTTCCGGTGAAACTGGAGGCCGGCTATACGGTGATGAATCTGACGGTGAGAAGGGGCGTCGGTGCGGCGCAGGCTGAGATATCGATGGAAACGGAAGAGTACGGAAGGCTGGAGGCCGTATTTACCGACAGCGAGGCTGGAGAAAGCGGGGCAAGGAGCGTAAGCGGAACCCTTTTTGCGGAGATGGAAAACGGCGCGGAATTTCTCAAAGGAGCCGTGGACAGAGTGAAAGAGCGGCTGCAAAACACAGGGATCGCTGCCGAGGACATTACGGTGGTACAGGGAAACCGAATGAAGAGAGGTGCGATGCAGGCTGAAGGTATTCGGGCAAAAGATTCGGAAAGCGGAATTTCGGAAGAAGAAATCGGGTCGAAGGAAATTTCTACGGGAGAACTTTATCAAATTGCTAAAATTTTTCTGGAAACTGTCCGAAATGAATGGTAAGACGGATCTGAATTTTGAAAACTTACAAATGGATTTGTAAAGCTGAAAGGGCAGAACATGAGAATTAACTATAATGCGACGGCAATGTTGGCGGTGAACGCTCTGAATAAGAATGATGAGAACGTTTCGGTATCAACAGGGAAACTGAGTTCCGGTTATAAGATCAACAGGGCGAAGGATAATCCTTCCGGTTATGCGATGTCGAGAAAGATGCGTGCGCAGCTTGACGGACTGATGCAGGCCAGAGACAATACTGACACAGGTGTCAATGTTATCAAGGTGGTGGACGGTGCGCTGTCCGAGATCCACGATATGCTGCAGAGGCTGAATGAACTGGCTATCAAAGGGGCAAATGGCACTCTCTCCGACGGCGACAGGGAGCTGGTGGATGAGGAAGTACAGAAACTGAAAGAAGAGATACAGCGTATTTCAGATACCTTTGAATTCAACGGGCAGAAATTGTTGGACGGTTCTTTCCAGCTGAAAGGCTATGTGGACGGAAATATTTCGGTGAAGGTTGCCGGATATAACGACAGGATGCGGATCGGAGAATATAGTCTTAACCTGAACGGGTTCAGAAACGGGGTTATCCTTAATAATCCGGACGGAACACCGTTAAAAGATCTTACACTCTATGATAAGGACGGTAATTTTAATCCGGATAATGTGTATGCGCTGTGGCAGGAAAAGGTGAAAGTGCCGGCGAATCCCAATGAGATTCCGGCGGATGGAGTTACCTATACGGAGCCGGCAATCTGGAATGAGGATAAAGAAAAGTGGGGTTATATTGCCGATACCGGCGTTTGGACAGAAATTCCTGCGGACTGGGAGGAGACGGTGGAGATCGATAATCCCCACGCTGCGGATCCTGATACGATGCTCAAGGTGTTCGGTCCGGACGGAAAAGAGATAGAGCCTGTTTATGTCAGCGATGCAAACGGGACGGTCATGACCTTAAAAGGCCCGAACGGGTTTGAGTTAAGACTGGATATCACACAGGAATTTTTGGGAAAACTGTCTAATACCGAGTCAGATGATGATGAGGCAATACGAAAATCAGCCGTAAAAGTAAATCTTACCGGTCTCGGGGCAATGACGATACAGGTGGGAGCCAACGAGGGGCAGGAACTTGCCATTGAGATACCCGATGTCGGTCTCAAAGGGCTTGGTATCGAATTGGTCAATACATCGACGAAAGAGGATTCTCTGGAAGCTATCACAAGGGTGAGTGTCGCGATCAACAGACTGTCAGGCATTCGCAGCAAGCTTGGGGCTTATCAGAACAGATTGGAATCCGTGGTGGAGAGCAATGAGATCAATCATGAGAATATGACGGCGGCGTACTCCGGTATTTTGGATACGGATATGTCTGAGGAGTATACGAACTATTCCACCTATCAGGTTCTTTCTCAGGCCAGCACTTCCGTATTGGCGCAGGCAAATGAAAGGCCGTCGCAGGTGCTGCAGTTATTGCAGTAGAGATTGCCGCAGATGCAGGAGTAAGAATAAAAAGAAATTGTGTTAGGCGTGCTGGAGCGATTTTATGAAAGATGAATTAAAAAAAGAATTTACACGTCGGATCGCGCAGGCGACTCCGGTCTCCATGATAACGATCCTCTACGATATGACGCTTGTGTATCTCGAAGATGCGGAGGCGGAGCTTGCGGCGGATAGAAAGAAGGGATTTGTGCAGGAGATCCATCGCGCTCAGGACTGCGTTATGGAGCTTTTGAATTCTCTTAACATGAAATATGAACCGGCGGGGGCTCTGCGTGAACTGTATTTATACATGCACAGAGAGCTTGCGGCGGCTATCCTCGCATTTTCGAAGGAGCCCGTGCAGCAGCCGAAAAGTATTTTGACAAGACTGCGGGACGCTTATCTGGAATTGGAAAAGACCGGCTCCTTTGAACCGGTCATGGACAATACACAGCAGATTTACGCTGGGTTGACTTACGGAAAAAATTCTCTTGTGGAAAGTCTCGCACAGCCGGTAAATAACAGAGGCTATTTAGTCTGATTTCAATAGGATTATTCTTCTTTGGGCAGCGGTGTGAGATCCGCTGCCTTTACAATGTCTAACTCCACTGCTTTTTCCATCAGGAATTTGTAGCGCATCAGCACAGCGTTCACTTTGTAGATATAACAGTCGATCAGATCGGGGTCTGTCACGTTGTCAAAACCGGAATATGCGATTTCCAGTTCCGCCCGGGTAAGTTTCAAATCGTTGAGCAGGCGCTTTTCATCTTTGTCTTTTGCCGGTAAATCCGGTTCATCAGTCGCATATGTAGTGTGACTGAAAAAAGATTTCATATATTTCCTCCATAAAAAAATGACCTATTATAAGTATAAGAGACAATCAGGAAATTTATTCCATATTTTCGTAAATTTTTCCGTTAAACAAAAATGCCGGCCGCCTTAAATATGGACCGCAGTATCATATTGGAAAAGCCTTCGCATATACTTTAGTGTAGAGAGCAGAATGTAAAATGCGGCACTTTGACAGGGGGGCAGTTATGGGACAGGCGGAATGGACGATTGGTTTGGCGGCATTTTTTGTAGTGTTGATCGCAATCTTAAAAAGTAAGGCGGGAATGGTCTTTCGTTTTTTCGTGCAGGCGTTGCTTGGTGGGATATTGATTTATGGTATGAATCAGTTTTTCGGCACGCAAAATCTTGTTTCTACTATAGCACTGAACCCGCTTACAATTTTGACATGCGGATTCTTAGGAATACCGGGGGTTTTACTGCTTTTTAGCATTCAGATTCTAAGCATGATATAAACAATTCACAAAAATTATTTTTTTGATAAAAAGGGCTTTACAAGCGGAAAGAAAGCCCATATAATCGGAATTACTTCAAAAGTCCACTCGGACATGACCAAATCGGGAGATTTCTGAAAATATTTCTGACATTCTATTTTTTGATTGATTTCCCAAAGGCAATTAAAAATGAAAAGAGGAGGAGAGTGATAGTTTTGTTTTGATGCGAAAAATTTGTATATGGTCACTATTGTGACAGTGCTGGCGGTGTTGGCGGCGTGGTTTGATCTGCGGAAGAATATAATACCAAACCGGGTGGTGTTTCCGGGGATCGGTATCGGGATACTGGTTCGCACGGCATCGGGCATTCTTTGCGGGGAACCTCTGGATATTTTAGTGATGACAGCGGAGGTTATAGTTCTTTTTATCTGTTTATGGCCCGTCTATACGGCGGGAGGTCTGGGAGCGGGAGACTGTAAGCTCTTTCTGATGGCCGGCGTGTTTCTGCCGGTAAAACAGGCGGTTTTTGTTGTGACATTTACATTTTTTATAGCGGCGGTACAGATTGTGCTGTTCGTGCTGTTTTGCAAAGTGAAAAAAGAAAAGAAAAAAATAAGGACCATACCTCTGGCGCCTGCATTTCTTATAGCGGTGCTGTCAGGATGGTTGTGAAAAACGCCATCCTGGCAGTGGAACGGGATGACGGAAAGACGGGAGGAAATGAAATATGGGGAAACCGATCATGGCGATCTGCGATAGACAGGCTGCTTACACGAGCCAGTTGATTTCTTTATTTCAAGGAAAAAAAGAGCTGCCTTTTGAAATTCATGGTTTTACAAAAAATGAAAGTTTAGAGGAGTTCTGCGGCAAACACAAAATTGCGCTGCTGCTTATCTCCGAATCGGATTACAGAGAGGAATTGCAATCGAGGGAGATAGACAGAATACTGGTGCTGCGGGAAGGAACGGGGAATCTGCCGGAATGCGTTGCGGCGGTGAATAAATTTCAGCCGGCGGGCATGCTGTACAGAGATATCATGCGGGTGTACGGTGAGGGGGAGAGGATCGTACCTTTTTGGAAAAGTATGAAGAAAAAGATGCGCCTGATCGGGGTGTATTCTCCGCTTCACTGCTGTATGCAGACGATGTTCACGTTGGCGATGGGAGAGATCCTTGCAAAGAAGTACAAGACGCTGTATCTGAATTTTGAGTGTTTTTCAGGGTTTGAGATGCTGCTTGGGACGCGCTTTAACGGGAATCTGACGGATGTGCTCTACTGCTATGAGTGTGCAAAAGAAAAACTTCCCTATAAAATTGAAAGTATCGTGCAGAAGATCGGAGAACTCTATTTTGTCCCTCCCGCTTCATCCTATGAAGATTTTCGGGACATCAGGGAGGAAGAGTGGCTGGCAGTAATCACGGAGATTGCCGCAGCCGGAGGATACGAGGTGGTGCTGCTTGATCTCACGGAGCAGGTGAGAGGTGTATATACCCTGTTGGAAGCCTGTGACAAAATATATACTCTGCTCAAGGATGACCGTATGGCAAAGGCAAAACTGGCGCAGTACGAACTGATGTTAGAGCAGGAAAGTTACGGAAGCATTCAGGAAAAGACGGTAAAATGCAGGCTGCCGCTTTTTAAAAATCTACCGGAACGGATGGAGGAGTTAAACCGCGGTGAGGTGGCGGAGTATGTGAAGAAACTGTTGGCAGAGGGCGGGCTCTTATAGGGGCATTCACACAGAATAGAGGGGAATGGAAAAACGAATGAAACGGAAAGAGTTTTATCAGGAGATCAAAGGGAAAATGCAGCAGGAACTGCTTCGGGAGATGGATTTTTCGAAGGAACTGGAGGAGGAAGAACTGTTGGAGCTGATCGACGAAAAGATCCACGAAACCGCATTAGAAAACAGTCTTTGGCTGGAAGAGCGCAAGCAGTTGAGAAAAGAGATATACAGAGCTATGCGGCAGCTTGATATTTTGCAGGAGCTGATTGAGAATCCGAAAATCACGGAGATTATGATCAACGGAAAAGACTATATTTTTATCGAGCAGGAGGGGAAGATTTCAAGATGGGAAAACAGCTTTGATTCCGAAGAAAAACTGAATACTATCATTCAGCAAATCGCTTCCGGATGCAACAGAGCGGTAAACGAAGCGTCGCCCATAGTGGATGCGAGGCTGGAAAACGGATCCCGAGTAAATGTGGTCTTAAAACCGGTAGCCTTGAACGGTCCTATTGTTACGATCAGGCGTTTTCCGGAAAGAGCCGTGGATATGGAGAAACTGATAGAGCTTGGCGCACTGGAGGAGGTTCATAGCATATTCCTTGGAAATCTTGTGAGGGCCGGGTATAACATTTTGATCAGCGGTGGAACGGGCTCGGGAAAGACTACCTTTCTCAACGCGTTGTCCGGTTTTATTCCGAAGGATGAGCGTGTGATTACGATTGAAGACAGTGCGGAACTGCAGATTGCCGGCATAGAGAATTTGGTGAGGCTGGAGACAAGGAACGCCAACGTGGAGGGATGTCTTCCGGTTTCTATAAGGGATCTGATAAGGACGGCGCTGCGTATGCGGCCGGACAGAATCATTGTCGGGGAGGTCAGAGGAGCGGAGGCGGTGGATTTACTGCAGGCAATGAACACGGGACATGACGGTTCTCTTTCTACGGGACATTCCAACAGCGCGGCTGATCTGCTGAGCAGGCTGGAGACCATGGTGTTGATGGGGATTGATTTGCCCATCTCGGCGATCAGGCGGCAGATCGCTTCGGCGGTGGATATCATCATTCATCTGGGGAGACTTCGGGATAAGAGCAGAAAGGTGTTGGAGATCATGGAGGTAACAGACTGCGGAGAGCAGGGCGTGAGACTGAATCCGCTCTATAAATACCGCTACGATAAAGGGAAACTGGAAAAAGAGGGAGAATTGAAAAATGTTGCAAAATTGCAGGCGTCGGTGTTTGAACTGGTATAGGGACATTTATGGGAAGGAGAGCGTCCTCACGAAGAAAGAGAAGATAATCTGCAGCGCACAGGCAGTTATAGCGATGGTACTATTAGGTATATTTTTCTATAGATCAATGGCGGCTGTCGTGTTTATGCTTCCGGCAGGACTTTGTTTTGCGGGACGACTTGGAAAGCGCAAAGAAAAAGAAAAGAGGCAGCGCCTTAGGAATGAGTTTAGGGAGGCGATTTTGTCTGTAGCGGCGAATCTGCGTACCGGTTATGCAGTGGAAAATGCTTTCCGTGAGACAGCGGAGGAGATGAAGATGCTGTACGGAGAAGAGGCGGCGATTTATCGGGAGCTCTATAAAATCGTGCAGGGGCTGGTAAACAGGGTCAGTATAGAAACATTAATGGGACAGTTTGCAAAAAGGGCAAAGTTGGAAGAGATTAAAGAGTTTGCAGATGTGTTTGCAATGGCAAAAAGAAGCGGAGGAAATCTGCCGGAGATCATTTATGAGACAGCCGGAATTATCGGCGAAAAGATAGAAGTGGAAGCACAAATACAGGTGCTTACCGCCGCTAAAAGACTGGAAAAGAACGTAATGTCTGTCATTCCCTTTGGCATTATCTTTTATGTGAGCGCCACTTCGGCGGGGTATTTCGATGTATTATATACTACCGCTGCGGGCAGGGCAGTTATGACGACATGTCTCATCATTTACGGGACAGCGTATCTGTTAGGGGAAAAAATGACGGATATACAGGTTTAATGTGTGAAAAATCCTTTTTCTGTGCTTGCCGTAAAAACAGGTTCTTCGGAAAATACAATAACAAAAATAAATTTGGATAAAAGGAAGATATGTGAAGAGATGTGCAGAACAGATATACAGATAACAAAAATTGAGGAAAGGAAAGTCAGGCGGCGGGGATATGAAAAAGGATTTTTTATATAAAACAGCAGAAAAAGTTTGGGAATATTTTATCAGGAGAGACAGGAGTGGAACATGGTATACAGGGCAGGTGAAAGAGAATCTGAAAAGGCTGCATCCCTTTGCCGGAAAAGACAGGGAGAAAGTCTACTATATACAAAAAGTAAGGCTTTCCATGCTGATATGTCTGGCCGGTTTTCTTCTTGCGGGAGGTTTAGGCTTATCCGAGCGCCTACAGTCCTCCGTAGAAGAAAACAGGATATTCAGGCGTGGATATGGAGAAGGCACAAAAAAAGTTCCGCTGGAAGTGTGGGCGGACGGAAAAAAGCGCTATGAGTTGGATGTAACTGTGGGAGAGAGAAAGTATGGAAAAGAGCAGTTGAAGGAACTGTATGAGGGGGCGAGGAAGGAACTGGAGGAAGCGATACTGGGTGAAAATGTGTGTCTGGACTATGTGGAGAAGGATTTGACTTTGGTGGACAGGCTTTCCGGCTACCCCTTTCGGATAGAGTGGGAAAGCACAGATTACAGTTTGATCGACGGGACGGGCAGGCTGCAGGATGAGAATCTTTCGGAAGAGGGAGTACCGGTTTCCTTGAAGGCAGTTTTTCTCTATGAGGATTTTCGGGCGGAATATTTGCTATATTTGCAGATATTTCCGGAAACATTGACAGAGGAGGAACGGAGAAAGCGGGAACTTTTCAAAGCGGTGGAGAAAGCGGAGGAGGAAAGCAGAGAGGAGGAGACGCTGCTTCTGCCTTCGGAATCAGACGGCGAAAAACTGCTCTGGCGCGGTAAGCGGGATAAGGCGTGGCTGTTTATCTTTCCGGCAACGATGTGTGTGGCGGTCATTGTGTATTTCCTGAAAGATGAGGATTTAAAAAAAGAAATAAAAAAGCGGGAAGAGCAGATGCTTTTGACTTATCCCGAGGTGGTGAGTAAACTGTCTGTTTATCTGGGAGCCGGCATAACGTTAAAGACGGCATGGGAAAAAATGTGTGCGGATTATGAGCGGGGAAAAACAGAAAAAGGCAGCAATGCAGTTTATGAGGAGATGAACATAGCCTGTCAGGAGATGAAGAGCGGTGTATCGGAGTTAAAAGCGTACGAGCAGTTTGGCAGAAGGTGTGGGCTGCAGCTTTACAGCAAATTTTCCGCATTGCTGATCCAAAATCTGAAAAAAGGCAGCACGAAGCTAGGGCCGCTGTTGAAGGAGGAGAGCAGGCGTGCATTTGAGGAGAGAAAGAACGCAGCGAGGAAAGCGGGAGAGGAGGCAGGGACGAAATTGCTATTGCCGATGATGATGATGCTTTGCGTGGTGATGGTGATGATTTTGCTGCCGGCATTCATGGCATTCTAAAAAAGTTTCGCAAATGCCTATTATAAAAAAAGAAAGGAACAGGAGACAATGAGAAAAAATTTTAAAAATTTTATGAGGGAAGAAGACGGAATGGGAACGGTTGAGGTAATACTGATCATCGTGGTGCTGATTGGTCTGGTGATCATTTTTAAGAATCAGCTGACGCAGATTGTAAACAATATTTTCTCCAAAATATCGTCTCAGGCGAACAGTATATAAAATATATGAAACTGAAAGCTTATCTGACAGTTTATCTGGCACTTTCGCTGACGGTACTGCTTGCGCTTTATATGGCGCTGCTTGCGGGCGTAAAAAAGAACACGATCCGTATGGAGGAAGAACTTGCGCTGGATACGGCGGGTTATTCGGCGCTTGCGGAATATGATCAGGAACTCTTAAAGCAGTATGATCTCTTTTTCATCGACACGTCTTACGGAGGCAGGGAACCGGATATTGCGGAGATCGGCGGCCATATAAAACAGTACGCAAATAAAAATCTGGAGAATACACGACTGTTTGAAAGCAGGCTGGCCTTCGTCGGTATACAGGACGCAGAGGTGGCTGCGGATATGGGGGGAGAAGTCTTAAAGCGTCAGATCATAGACTATGAAGAAAATTATTTTGGAATTGAGGCTTTGGAAAAACTGTTTGGCGGAGAGGGACTGTCAGAGGCCGGAAAGATGGAAGAGGAATTGTTTAAAAAACGGGATGAAAACGCGGCGGAACTCTCCGTCCAGAAACCTCCGGTCAAAACAGTGGAAAAGGTGAGATACAATGAGGAATCCGGCGGAATGGAAATTTATGAGGAGAAAGAAGAAGTGCCGATAGAGGATCCGGCGGCACATGTGAATGAGCTGCGAAAAAAGGGGATATTAAATCTGTTGGTGGAAGATACGGCGGAACTCTCCGAGAAAAAAGTGAGACTTGAGGAGTATATCTCACATCGCGGAAGTCTTTTGCAGGGGACGGGAATTTTACAGGAAAAGATCGAGCGACATTCCTTTTTGGAAGCGGGGAAAGAAAAAATATTTTTGAATGCTTATGTCTTCCAGAAGTACGGGTACTATGGACACGAAAAAGAAAATGCAGCGTTGGATTATCAGGTGGAATATCTGTTGGGGGGGAAGGCGACTGATACGGAAAATCTGAAGGCGGCTGCAGGGAAATTGCTGATGCTCAGAGAGGCGGCGAATGCGGCGTATCTGTATGGCGACGCGGCAAAAAGGACGGAGATAGCGGCAATGGCCGCATCGGTTTCCGCGGTGACGTTTGCGCCCTATCTGCAGCCGCTGTTGGAAACATCCATTCTTTTTGCATGGGCATACATAGAAAGTATACAGGATGTAAAACTGCTTTTGGCAGGGGGAAAAGTCCCGCTTTTGAAATCCGCGCAGGACTGGCGGACAGATCTGGAAAGTATTTTAAACTTTGCCGGAACCTCTGCAGACGGGGAGGGGACGAGGGGGTTTACCTATCAGCAGTATCTTTGGGCATTGTTGTTTTTTGAAAAGGAGGAGGAGCTGCTCTTTTCGATGATGGATGTAATGGAGATGGATATCCGTACAACTGCGTATCATGAAAATTTCAGAATGGACGGCTGTGTCAGCGGGTTCCGAATCGCGGCAAAGTTTGAGGACGACAGTGGGGGATGTTCTTTTCTCAGAACGTACTACTATTGAAAACGGGGCGGACAGCAGCGGCTTTTTGCGGCAGACAGAAAAAAGTAAAAAAACCAAAATATTATTAAAAATTCTCTCCGGGCAAAGATGCAGGTTTTCTGTCTGTATCCCCAACAAAGCAAAAGGCTGCTGCTGTCCGCCCTTGTGGAAAACAGGATGCGAATTATGAAAAACAAAAAGAAAATAAAAGCCGCGATGACAGTGGAAGCTTCTCTGCTCTTACCCTTATTTATTTTACTGTTTATGAATTTGCTTTCGATGATCGAGGTATACCGGATTCACAGTAATGTGGCGGCAAGCTTGTGGGAGAGAGGCAGAGAAGAAGCGGTGGGAGTGTATTTGAGAAAACAGGTGGAGGAAGCCGCCGGGATACAGGGGGAATCGGCATGGGAGATTCTTTACGGTTCTTTTGCCGGAAAGCTTAAGATCGTTAAAAATCTGGAGGATTATCCGGTCTGGGAAAAAATCGTCGTCTCAGGAAAAGCGGGGTTTTTGGTGACGGAGAAGACAGAGGCTGACGGAACGGTCCGCATTGATTGCAGCTATCGGATCCATCCGTTGTTTTCTGCACTCACACCGTCGGTAAAAACGTTGGAAAATCATTATTACGGACATGCTTGGATCGGATATGTCCATAACGGAAGAGAGAATGAGAGCGGGGAGAACTATGTATATATAACGGAGACCGGAAGGGTATATCACAAAAACAGAGGCTGCAGCTATTTAAATCCAAGTATAAAACAGGTTCAGGCAGGGGAACTGGGTGGTCTCAGGAATAAGGAGGGAGCTATTTACTATAGCTGTTCTCTATGTGATGATCTCGGGATGGGGGTATCTTGTTATATAACGGATTACGGGAGCTCCTATCACAGGAGTGTTGCCTGTTCCGGATTAAAAAGAACGATTTATGAAGTGAAATTGAGCGAGACGGAGGGAAGGGGAGCTTGCAGTAAGTGCGGCGGTTGAGAAGGTAGTGAGGGTATCAGAAAAAAGGAGAGAGGATGGAGAAGGAAACCTTGTGGGAGATTGTGAAAAGAACAGGAATAGTTGTGTTTTTGATTTTATGCAGTGTGCAGGATGTCAAAGAAAAAAAGCTTTCAGTAAAGATGCTTGTTTCGACAGGTATTCTGTTTCTGGTATTGTCGTTTTTGTTTGAGGAAATATCTTGGGAGCGGAGGGTGGAAAATATGCTGCCGGCAGTGACAGCTTTTGTGCTTGCATTTTTGACGCGGGAGAAAATCGGTTATGGAGATGCGGCATGTCTGGCTGTTTTGGGAAGTGTAATTTCGGGCGGTATCCTGTGGGGGGCAATCTTTGGGGGCCTGATTCTTTTTTCTCTGTGCAGCGCAGTGTTGTTGGTACAGAAGAAGGCGGCGGGGGATACGACGCTGCCGTTTATACCGTTTTTGACGGCGGGAATGCTGTGGCGGATAACAGGTTAAAAAACGAAGTAGGAGGGCTTATGAAATATAAATTGCATGGATATATGACAGTGGAGGCGGCGTTTTTAATGCCGATGGTTTGGTTTTCTTTATTTTTCTTTATTTTTGCCGGATTTTTTCAATATGACAGGTGTGTCGCGGAGCAGGATGGCAAGATGATCGTTCTCCGGGCATCGGAAATGCGTGGAAAAGACGAAGCGTCGGTGATTAGAACCGTAATGGAAAAGGGAGAACTTGCGGGAAAGAAAAAGCTGTTGTTTGGCGACAATGTGCAGAAAGAACTTCGCATAACGAAAGACAGGGTAAAAATCAAAATAAGCGGTAAGGTAAATACAATACTGGGCGGCTTTGTAAAAGATGAGAAACTTTCTGTTTTTTCATACGGGGCAGAGTATGAAGCGAAAAAGTACGATCCGGTACAGGCGATCAGAATATGCAGGAGGATAGAAAACTATGCGGGAAATTGAGTTTGTGAATGATCTGTGCTGTAACTATCTGGTGATACGTTACGAAGGAGAAGAAGAGGACTTTGCGCTGCGAATGATGACACAAAATACTTCTGCGTCTTTTTTGCCTATAGAATTGCGGAGGCTGAACGGAGAAACCTTTCTCTATTATAATATTTCGGGAATGCAGAATATGGAAGTCCTGTTTGGAGAAAAGCAGGTAGATAGAGAGATATTTCAGGATTTTATGTGGCAGCTTCACGGGGCGATAGAGGAGAGCAGAGAACTGTTTTTGCCCGGGGATGGAATCTGCCTGAGGCCGGCGGCTTTATTCCGGGAATTGGGGACGGGGCAGTGGAAGTTTACATATATTCCGGTGCTGGGTGAGAATGAAACGGGGAGTATGCAGCAGGAGAGGGAGAGTCTTGCGGAGTTTTTGGTCATGCATATGGATTATGAAGACAGGGAACTGACGGAGTCGGTATATCGATTTTACGAGGAGATATCCGAGGGCGCAAATATTTTATGGGGAAATTTATTCCTCGAGACGTATGCGGGGGAGAAGCAAGAGCAGGAAAAAGATGTCAGCCTTTCTGAGGAAGCGGCAGCACCGGTAGAAGGGGAGGAGGTAAAAGGGGCTTCGGAGACGGAAGAGGTTTCGGAGGCGGAGGACTGGGAGGAAAAGAGGTGGGAAGCAGAGGGAAGCGGAGGGAGGACACCTCTGTATATGCTATTATGTGCAGCGATAGTGATGACACTTGTGTCAGGATGGATCAGACCGGGAATTCTGCCCTATGGAGCCGCGATATGCATATTTCTGGCAGCAGTATTGTTTGTGGGCAGAAGGAGGCGGAAGGAACTTTGCGGGCGGACGGAATACATAGCGTGGGATACAAAAGACACGATGCCGGAGGAGGTCTTTTATAAATCAGCGGACGAGAAAAAAGAGCATGAGGAGAAAGAAGATGCGGCCATAGACCGGACTGTCTATATGGATATTGAAAACAGGCAGGAGAGAAAACTGTATGGTATCGGGAAATGCAGACGGCAGAAAATTTTTTTGGAGCGTCTGCCCTGTCTGGTGGGAAAAGATAAAAGTCTGACGGATCATGTGATAGAGGATCCAACGGTGAGCAGAATGCACGCCAAATTTTCGGTGGAGGAAGAAACGGTATGGATGCAGGATCTGAATTCGACAAACGGAACTTATCATAATGGAATGCGGTTAAAGCCCCATGAAAAAGTAGCGCTGGAGACGGAGGATGAGATCGGTTTCGGGCAGATGCAATTTGTTTTTCGATGAAACTTGTAAAAAGAGTTGGTTTTATAGTAGAATAGCAGATAGGAATGGTGAAAAGTATGGGCAAGATAAATCTATCTGCATGGAAAGAAAAAATTGTGACGATCGGTTTCGTGGCAATCAATATATTTCTTTTTATTGCTAGTGTATTTAGCGGCGATCTGTTGTATAATGAAGGAGCGTTCAGTCTGTGGCATTTATTGCAGGATGGGCAGTGGTGGCGTTTTATCACGTCCATGTTTCTGCATGCGGATGCGGATCATCTTGCGGGAAATATGCTGATGCTGTATATGGCGGGAGAACTGGTTGAAAAATATATAGGAAACCGAAGATTTGCGGCACTCTATTTTTTCAGCGGGATAAACGGTTCGTTGTTGTATGCGGCGTATGAATTCTCCACAGGCAGATATGCGAATTCCATCGGGGCCAGCGGTGCGGTGTTTGGTGTGATAGGTGCGTTGCTTGTCATTGTAATATACAACAGAGGAAGATATGCGGATATTACGTTGGGCAGGATGGGCTTTATGATAGTCTACATGATTTACATGGGGCTTCGCACATCGAATGTGAACAATGCTGCGCATATCGGAGGGCTGCTTGGCGGCATAATACTGACAGGCTTTTACGTGCTCATTGGAAACAGGAAGGGCGGAAGGAGATACAGATGAAGATCAATATTTATTATGGCGGGCGGGGGCTGATAGACGATCCGACTCTTTATGCGATCGAAAAGATGGAGAATGTGTTTCAGGAACTTCGCGTTACGGTGGAACGGTTTATGCTGTATGATATGAAAAACAGTATTACCATGTTGCCGCAGACGTTGAAAGATGCCGACGGGATCATCCTTGCAACAACTGTGGAGTGGTACGGTATCGGCGGCTATATGATGCAGTTTTTGGATGCATGCTGGCTCTATGGTGATAAAGAGAAAATTGCTAAAATCTATATGTGCCCGGTGGTGATGTCTACAACATACGGGGAGAGGGACGGGGAGTTGAATATGGCTTCCGCATGGGAAATTCTCGGCGGACGTCCCTGCAGCGGGCTCTGCGGTTATATTGAAGATATCGCGATCTTGGAAAATAACGAAGGGTACATGGCGTTGATTGAAAAAACGGCGGAGGATATGTACCGTACGATCAATAAAAGAGTACATGCGCTGCCGGCCAGCAATCAGGCGGTAAACCGTTTTGTATCCTTCACAAAAAAGATGGATCTGACGCCGAACGAAGCCGAACAGCTTTCGCAGTTTGCATCGGATGACAGTTATGTTCAGAAAACGAAAGAGGATATCAAGGAGCTTACAAGTATCTTCCGCAATAAACTTGGGGAGGATGTACAGGAAAACAGAGAGGAGATGTTCTTAAAAGCGTTTAGGGATCGGTTTAGACCGATCGCTGGTTTCAGGGGAACCTATAAAATTGTTCTTGAGCAGAGCAGGCTTCCGCTTTGCATTGAAGTGAGGCAAAACGAATTGGTGTGCGGCTATGAAAAGAGAGAAAAGACGGATGTGGAGATGCAGATGACGGAAGATGCTTTGGAGGATATTATACAAGGGAGAATGTCGTTTCAGCGCAGCTTTATGAGCGGGGCAATGAAGATGAAAGGAGATTTTAAACTGCTGCGTCAAATGGATCAGTTGTTTGCTTTTGGGACGGTTTAAAAGGAGGATGGAGAAATGAGAGAGGATACATGCATTTTTTGTAAGATAGCGGCGGGGGAGATTCCGTCGAAGACATTGTATGAGGATGAGGAATTTCGGGTGATTCTCGATCTCGGTCCGGCGACAAGGGGACATGCTCTGATCCTCCCGAAAAATCACTATAGAAATCTCTTTGAACTGCCGCAGGAGCAGGCGGAAAAGGTGATGGCGCTGGCTAAAAAGATGGCGGGGCGGATGCGGGAAAAACTGCGCTGCGACGGTTTTAATCTGGTACAGAATAATGAAGAAGTGGCAGGACAAACAGTATTTCATTTTCATATGCACCTGATACCGCGATATAAAGGAGACGGGCAGGAGATCGGCTGGAAACCGGGCAAACCGGAGGAAGCGGAACTGGAAGAGATCCAAAAAGAGATAATAGAGTAATGAAAAGGAATAGATAGAGTAAGGATTTGGTATGAGAACAGTACAGGTAGAGGAAGTTACAAAACAGATCAGGGAGATGTGCATAGAAGCTAACTATTTCCTGTCACCGGATATGAAGAGCGCGATTGAAGAGGCGGCTGATTGTGAGGGGGCGGAAATCGGCAGGTATATTTTAGGAAAACTATGTGAAAATATGAAAATTGCCGAAGAGGATATGGTTCCGATCTGTCAGGATACCGGTATGGCAGTTATTTTTATAGAGGCGGGGCAGGAAGTATATTTTGCCGGAGGCAGTTTGGAGGAGGCTATCAACGAAGGCGTACGTCAGGGATACAGAGAGGGGTATTTAAGAAAATCCGTGGTGAGCGATCCTCTTATGCGGGAGAACACAAAGGATAATACTCCAGCGGTGATCCACTATCAGATCGTGTCCGGTGATCGGGTGAAGATTACTGTTGCGCCTAAAGGGTTCGGCAGCGAAAATATGAGCAGGGTGTTTATGTTAAAACCGGCGGATGGTATGGAGGGAGTAAAGCAGGCGGTATTGAATACGGTAATAGACGCAGGACCCAATGCCTGCCCGCCTATGGTGGTAGGAGTGGGAATAGGAGGTACTTTTGAGAAATGTACTCTGCTTGCAAAAAAGGCGTTGACGCGTCCGGTGCAGGAGTTTTCTGCTATTCCTCATATCAGGGAGTTGGAGAAAGAACTACTTGAAAATATAAACCGGACAGGGATCGGAGCCGGAGGACTGGGGGGTGGGACTACTGCACTGGCAGTACATATTGACACATATCCGACACATATTGCAGGGCTGCCGGTGGCGGTCAACATTTGCTGCCATGTCAACAGACATGTTGTGAAAGAAATATAAAAAGGTTAGAAATACCCGGCGGGAGAGCCGGAGATTTTGCCTGAAACAGAGAACGGCATAGGAGAGGAAACATATGGAAAAAAGCATTCACGCCCCTTTAGATGAAGAAACAAGAGAAAATTTGAGGGCGGGGGATTTTGTATCTATTTCCGGAACGATCTATACGGCGAGAGATGCAGCCCATAAAAGAATGGATGAAACATTGAAAAGGGGCGAGAGCCTTCCGATAGAACTGGAAAATAATATTATTTATTATCTGGGACCGTCTCCGGCAAGGGAGGGAAGAGTTATCGGTTCTGCCGGACCTACAACCTCGGGGAGGATGGATAAGTATACGCCGGCCCTTTTGGATCTAGGTTTAAAGGGAATGATCGGAAAGGGAAGGAGAAGCGCGGCGGTAAAAGAAGCGATTGTCAAGAATAAATGTGTATATTTTGCTGCTATCGGCGGGGCAGGAGCTCTTTTGTCAAAGGCGATTATATCGTCGGAAGTGATCGCTTATGAGGATCTGGGAACGGAGGCTGTCAGGAAGCTGGAGGTAGTGGACTTTCCGGCTATAGTGGTGGTGGACTCATTGGGGAATGATCTGTATGAAAGGGAAATGTAGGGAGCTTGAAAATACCCTAAAATGCATAGGTGTAAATTAAGTGAAATTATAGTTGACAAATAGGTGTTGCTTAAGTATAATAATTTTTACACGCTCGCGATTGCGAGTAATGTGAATACAGATTGGTAGAGACGTAGTTCGGATTAAGGAGAAATACTCAAGAGGCCGAAGAGGCGCCCCTGCTAAGGGTGTAGGTCGGGTGACCGGCGCGAGGGTTCAAATCCCTCTTTCTCCGTTTTCTTTACCAGCTAAAGAAAAAAAGTAAAAAAAAGTAGAAAAAGTGCTTGACACAGCGATGAGAGAGTGATAAGATAACAAAGCTGTCGCAGG
>ERZ777011.729-NODE-729-length-46130-cov-14.013804_pt1 | contig 46130 bp, 43 predicted proteins | sample MGYA00374964_ERZ777011 | MGnify/ENA primary metagenome ERZ777011 (study PRJEB29310, sample SAMD00008975) | mouse gut metagenome | study: EMG produced TPA metagenomics assembly of the Metagenome analysis of fecal microbiota from mouse which was promoted...
AAAACAACACATTTGTCGAGAATGAGACGAAATCTTAAATGAAAGAGCCGTGAATTCCACCCTATCTCTTCCCATCTCTTCCCATTGGCTCTTCCCATTCCTTCCAGTGGATAGCATATATTTCGCAACAATCCCCATCAAGGGTATGACAATACGTCTAATGGGGTACAAAAACTATCCATAGAATTGATTTTCAACAACTCTTATTACTGAAAATCTGCTATGTATAAAAATGCTTCATCATATTATGGGGTATGTCACAAAATAATGGAGCAAATACGGTATAAGACATGAATTTTCAACAGAGAGCGTTGTATGTCAGCGAAAATCAGTAACTTTGTTAAGCTAAGAGTACAAGCATGACTAAAATAACGAAAATAGTCTCCGTTTCAATAGCTGTCGGCTTTGTTTTGCTGATTGCCTTATTCTTTGCGACATTAAATTATAGAGGTTACAGCGTAAAATATTATAGAGAGAATGACTTGCCATCAAACCTTGACAGTATAATAAGCAGGATTGAATCGTATAACGAATCCTATCATGCTTTGCCGGAAGCAATGTCTCAATTAAATTTCGAGCAAACTATCAACGGCTATTTATATAAGGGGAATAATGGCACGGAATTAGTTTTCAGATATTATAACTTATCTGATGGCAGTTATTTGGTGGAAATTTTCAATGCACAAGAAGATTCTATTATAAACCAATTTTATAGCCCTACCCATCAATGGGAAAACGAACCGGATAATATGGTATGGCTCAAAATGGAAACAAATGCCTATGAATTATCTCAAATAAAGAAAATCTATGACACATTAAATCCCAAAACAACATATAGGTTAAACATACCTTTTACATTGGATAGTGTTAAAAAGAACGACAATATAATTAGCATATTGTCGGATCTTACAGTACATTGTGATTCTATCGCATATCTAACAGTTAAATCACCCAAAACACGAATGGAAGGTTGGACAGCATTTGATAGGTATGTATATCCGACTCAAAGTTTGGGGATTGCTTTTGGTGAATGGAAATATTACGATGAACAAGGGAATTGTTATCGTAAGTTTTGGAATTATACCAAAGAAGAAAAACTGATATATGAAGCTGACAGATAAAAGATTTTGGATATTATTTATTCCTATAATTATAATATCCTGTAATAGCAACTCAAAGGAAGTCAATACAGATTCTAATGTGGCAGTTGCGCAAGCTATTTTTTCCGTAGAAAAAATCAGCATAGAGGAGTTTATGCAAGCAGATAGTACATCCGAAGATTATAACATCTATCCTCAACAAGTGGATTCAATCGCCCAATATGACGTTTTGAATAGAGTCTTTCGGGACGCGAGAGAACGTATAGTTGACTTGGACTCTGTTGATAGATGTGCGATATATGAAGCTGTAACAGACGATGAGCTATTTTGTGTCGACAACCTGATATATTATCCTGACTTGAAATTATTGGGATTTAAGATACCTCTTGATTATCATAACAACACTGTGTGGTGGTATGATTCACCAACTGGCAAACTAACCATGGGAACATTATTTGAGCCAACAGCAGTGAACAAAAATGGCATTTATGTTTGTCAAGTTCTGGATGATTGCGATATAATGTTGGATTTACATTTCTTCCAAAAGCAAGGTAATCTGATTTATGAAATACAAGCCTACAAGAACAACAATTATAGTGGAGAACACTGCCTGTTTGTGTCGGAAGAAGAACATTTTAAGCCAATATTTTGGCACAAAAACAATCTTCTATATTTGCGCTCCTATGATATTAGCCTCCATGAAATTGTTTATTTGAAGATTTCGCTGAATTAGCCCCTATATACTTGATAGCGAGGTGCGGAAAGAGCCGTAGAGAGCGACACAAAGCAAGCGTCTTGAAGGATTGAGAGCCATAGACAGTTATCAAGGGGCGTTTCTTTGCTTGTCACCAACACTATTCATCCAAGCGTTCAAAAGATTCTTCTTGAAACACACCATTTTCATCTCTGATATATGCTGTGCCATATGGAGCGTGAAGTAACGGAACTATATCCGGATCGTACTGGCAAATAGTATTTAGCTTATAGATACCACTATTTTCAACCGTTTGCATATATTCGTCACTCTCATCGCCTGCTGTAAATCGCCACCCGCTATCATATCCTCCAAACCAAGCACCGTCTTCCGGCTTTTCACGATACATATATCCTACAGGTAAGCCATCTACTGTTATTCTGTCTGTGGCTATACACCCATCAGAAGACTCCCAATTTTCGAGAAGGACCTCACCTTCTCGCCCATTTATATAAAATTTCTTATTCTGTTTCATTTTTATTCTTTCTTTTCTTGCTGTAATGGGCAGCCGCTTGCCTTTGTCAGGTGGCATGGGAGGCATGTTATCCGACTACGCAATTTGTTCTATTCGGCATTTCTGACATAAGGGATAAGAAGCAATAAATGGTTCTATTTTTTGCTTCATTTCAACGAATGAAGTCCCATAAAAATACAAAGCTGTCCATTCATTCCCTTCCCAATAACTATAAAAACTACCTACGCCATCCATCGCTGATTCCATCTGCCCAATGACGTGGTTGATGTCACAACTCTCATAAACTTCATCCGGCAATTCCGTTCCATTGCCGTAATAAGCCAGTCCCTCCAATGTTCCTACTTCCATCTTAAATTCAGGAGCCATACATAATAATGCTGAACCTTTTGGAATACCTATTTTATTAACAAGCTCAACCAAACGGTCTATACTCTCCTGTTTATCATCATTTAAGTGAATTTCTATATCACAAGATACAATTTCTCCGGTTTCTGGATTCAACAGCGTACCTCCTCCCATTACTTCTCCCAGATTTACTTTTTCAAGAATTCCTTGAAGGGCATCTTCCAAATCATGTCGGTGCATGGGTTGCAAACGTGAGTTCAAATTCAATGTCAGTTCCATATTTACTATTATTTATTGGATAATGGCTGACGGATAGTCGACTGCCAGAGTGATTTATCCGCTTGTTATGTGCCTTATTTACTACTTCTCATATTTTTCAGCATTTTCAAGACCTCGTATAAAATCCTCAAAATTTCCTGCCAATATAGTTATTTTGAAATTTGATTCCTGATCGATATGCACAACTTTGGGTTCTCCGAATGGACCACATTCTCGATAATCCAAGAAAACCATATCATGCCCTGCACTCGGGCAGTCACAAATAGCCACACCTATTTCTGGGTATCCCCATTCGTCAATCATAAACCGACTGCCAAGTTCTCCACATAATGAGTAGTCCTTTTCCCTACCTATACCGTAAATACCAGTTATTGCAATATGGTCTTCACTCCAACTTGTGGGGGAATCAGTAGGGAAGCATGTCTTGAAAGGGATGCCACCATTATGCTGCTTCATAAGCCATATATAGGAAACTGGCAACTTGTATCCTAATTCTTTCTCTACATCGGCTATCAGTTCATCAGTTGGGGCGTCACTTATATACTTCTTACGGGCATAGTAATTATCATCCCAAAAATCTGTAAAATCAAAACCCTCAAATACTTGTTTCATACTCCCTTTCTATCCTTACAAACGGTTAATCCCATTCTATTTCTGCCCCTTTCTCTTGAAGGATTTTATATATTCCTTCGTTTTCTATTAAAGAGATGATGATGTCGGCAAAGCGTTTTGCTTTTTGTTCGTTTTCTTCTGTATCCTCGAAATAGGCAACATATGAACCGGCCTCCGGATCACTTTCCATATTTTCCAGGATATCAGGAGCGTTTTCCGCAAGATAGTAGTTAAAGAAAGCGTCCCAGTTGTAGCCATTCATATATGCCTCTTGGTTCTTGGTTTATCTCATTCATTTTCCGACCTACTGCGAGTGGCTTCTCATTTTCGTTCCCAAAATATAAAACGATATTCCCTTGACCATTTGTGTAAATATTGACATATTCATGTTCCAAAATTACTCTTTCTTCTTTTGTAGCCATAATTTTTTCAATTCTTATTGTTTCACTATTTGCGGATAATTGCTTGGTGAGAAGCAGCCTTCAGCTGTTACCGCAAAATTGTTACAAAGGGATTTGACTAAGATAATTCCATTTCTACGATAAAAGAGGCCGAGCCTATCAGCTATATCGGCCAATTAGCAGCCATTCTTGTGTTTTCCTCAGAATAGACACAGGCTATTGGTTGTAAAGGTAACGCTTTATCGACTTTTTCGGAGTCTTTTCAAACTCATTTGCCACGAGCTGCACCTTATGGATACGCTCATATGGCGCGAGCATGCCGTTGACCTGCGTGCGCATCTTTTCCATTTCCTCACGCAGCGCATAGTCTGTAATGCCCGAAGCATCTGCAGCATCATAGTCGGGATACACGAGCGCAACAATATTTCCGGCCCGTTCCACCACCAGGCTCTCATTTACAAATGGCATATTATTGATTTTAGCCTCAATCTCCTCCGGATATATATTTTGGCCGTTTGCAGTGAGTATCATGGTCTTATAACGTCCGCGTATGAAAATGACACCATCGTCATCTATCCTTCCCATGTCACCTGTATGCAGCCACCCGTCCGCATCAAGCACCAGTGCAGTGGCCTCAGGATTCTTGTAATACCCTTTCATCACATTCTGACCCCTCACCAGTATCTCGCCCGGCTCACCCTCGCCGCCGCCGGATATACGCGATTCCATGCAGGGCAATGTCCTGCCGCAGCTCGTCGGCACAAAATCCGGGTATAGCGAAAAGCTTATCAGTGGCCCGCATTCAGTCATCCCATATCCGACACTGAACGGGAATTTTATCTTGTACAGGAAATCCTCCACCTCAGGATTGAGCGGTGCTCCTCCCACTATCACCTGGCTGAACTCCCCGCCGAAAGCTTCGACAAGCTTCCGGCGTATCTGCCCGTATATGGCCTTGTCAATCATCGGCACAGACAGTGCCCAACTTAGAGGAGGCCTGCTTATCATCGGCACTATCTGCTTGCGGTATATCTTTTCAAGCACCAGCGGCACACACACCACCAGGTTGGGGCGCACATCGGCCATCGCCTTCATCAACAGGTGCGGTGAAGGTATCTTGTTGAACAACGTCACATGCGCTCCGCATGCCAGCGGCACGAGCATATCAAACGCACAGCCGTATGCATGGCTCAAAGGCAGGAACGAAAGGCATCTGCTGCCGGGGCGGTACAGGTCGACAGAAATCCCGTACGACACATTGCCGGCAAGGTTGCCGAGTGACAGCATCACCCCCTTTGAAAAGCCGGTAGTCCCTGACGTGTAGTTTATTACCGCCACCGTATCCGAAGGCTCTTTCTCATACACTATGTCCACCTGCGAAAAGCCTGCCGGATAACGGCGCTTCATGCTGCGTGGTATTCCGCGTATTATCTTGTTGAGGTCCACGCCGTTGTCCAATTGCGACAACACTTCGCGCCTGTCCAGCGACATCACCCCTATAAGCATCGGCATACGGGCCACATCCATGGCCTCCCATATGTTCCTCTGCACAAACAACAGCCTCGCATCGGAGTGGTTGACGATATGCTGCGCATCCTCAGGGGTAAAATCAGGCAATATGGGCACTATTACCGCCCCATACGTTATGGAAGCCATGAATATCGTGACCCACCGCGCCGAGTTTTTCCCTATGAGCGCCACCTTGTCGCCGGGACGTATGCCTGCCTTCTCAAAAAATATATGGATCTGGGCAATGCGTTCGGCCAATTGAAGGTAGCTCAACGTCCCGCTTTCCCCATAATCCGTCAATGCCGGAAGGTCATGGTTGTCACGGAACGACCGTGCATACACATCAAGGATATCCGTATCCATACCGTCAACCGCCGCAGAGGCTACACGAGTGTATCAACAGCCCTCTTTATGTCGCCAAAAATCTTTTCCACGTCGCCAGCGCCTTCTATCGGGCAATATTTGCCCTCCGATACATAATATTCGCGAAGCGGCGACGTCTGACGGTGATACACTTCCAGGCGCTTGCGTATAGTGTCGATATTGTCGTCACTGCGGCCGGATTCAAGGCCACGCTTCACCAGGCGGTCCACAAGCTCATCGTCAGCCACCTCCAGGCCCACTACCGCATGTATCCCACTGCCCCTGCGGGCCAAAAGGGCCTTCAGAGCGTCAGCCTGAGGTACAGTACGTGGAAATCCATCGAAAATTATACCCTTGGACGTCTTTTGCGAATTTGTATCTATTTCGTGTTCAAGCAGTTCAAGCATAAGCTCATCAGGGATCAGGTTGCCCTGCGATATATAAGAATCAGCAACTTTCCCAATTTCAGTCCCGCGGGCTATATGGTCGCGCAACAGCTCCCCCGTAGAGATATGGTGAAGTCCGTACTCCTTGATAAGCCTCTCACTCTGCGTGCCCTTTCCGCTGCCGGGCGCGCCAAAAATCACTATATTCATCTGATACAAATTTTACTTTTTGTGGATGGCAGTTACACGTTTTCAAGCTTTTCAGCCTGTCCTGCCAATACATAAATGTCGGGAAGGTTACGTGCCTGGCCGTCAAGGTCAAGACCGTACCCGATAATGAATTTAGATGGGATCTCGAATCCCACATAGTCCGGCGACACACCGTCAACCACCACCGACTCCGGTTTGAAAAGCAGCGTAGCCACTTTCACCTCGGCCGGATTCTTTGCCTTAAGGTCCTCGACAAGGCGTTTTATTGTCTTGCCCGTATCAACAATGTCCTCAACGACAATCACAGTCCTTCCAGCAATGTCCTCGCTAAGCCCGAGGACCTCCTTCACTACCCCGGTAGAGCCCATGCCCTCATAGCTTTTCAGGCGGATGAAGCTTATCTCCGCATTTGTATCAACTGCCCGGAACAGGTCGGAGGCAAAAGCGAATGCACCGTTGAGCACACACAGGAACAAAGGCATACGGCCCTCGCAGTCCTGTGTTATCTGCCGTGCAAGTTCCCCTACCCTGGATGCAATCATATCCCGGGTAATATACGGCTCAAATTCCAAGCCATTATAAGTGACTCTTTTCATTATTCAGAGTTATGTATGATTATACTTTTAGTTTGACTTTAAAATCAGAACGCAATGGCCACGCTCATAAACACAAACGTAACCGGCAGCACCAGCAACAGGGAGTCTATGCGGTCCAGTACGCCCCCGTGGCCGGGAAGCAGGCTTCCGCTGTCCTTTACACCGGCGGCACGCTTAAGCATTGACTCGAACAGGTCGCCCCATGTAGACGCAATACTTACCAGCGCACCATATATCCCCATCTCCACAACGCTTACCGTTTCTGGCAAATGGACATGTGCACAATAATAGTAGACCACTCCCCCTATCACTGCAAATACAAGGCCGCCGATAAATCCTTCCCACGATTTCTTAGGCGAAAGCCGCTCGAAGAGCTTCTTGCTGCCCATCATGGAGCCTATTACAAATGCGCCTGTATCATTCACCCATATGAGTATGAACATGCCCAAAAGTATCCAGCGGCCATGCCCGTTGCCCATAAGGCCAATCCAGCCCATCATTGCAAGCGGCAGGCCTATATACAGCAGCCCCAGCATAGCAAACGCAAGCCCCCTCAAGGAGACCTTCATGTCATGGACATAGAGCGATATTACCGGCCTCGACACAAGGTACAGCACAATAAAAAGCGCCATGGACGACAGCGCGGAAACCGATCCCGCCGCCGAAGGCAGCAAAGCGGCAATCAGCACACCCAATGTGTCATAAAACAATATCATCGGGTTTTCAGCAGCACCAAGCTTGGCGGCAAGGCGGTGGAACTCTGACGTAGCCCCCAGTGCCAACAGGAATATCATAATCCACATGGCTGGTGACTGTAACATCACGCCACATACGATAAATGCTATATATACCAGGCCCGTAGCCGTACGCAATAACCAGTTTTTCATCGCAAAATTGTTAATTATCCCACAAAAATACTAAAAAAACGACACACAACGCACCATTGCGGTGTATTTTAGCTTATTTTTTCACAATCATACCGGACAAAGGACAGTTTTTTCGTAAATTTGCATCTGACATAAACCATCATACAATAAACATTCATCCAAAATAAATGAAAGGACTACTAACCTTGCTGACGGCAGCAGCAGTCTCTGTCAACGCATATGCAGGCGACAAGGACACAGAACCGGCCGACTCCGTAAAAGGATTCACATTCACGGACGTAATCAACATCCCCACCACCTCTGTCAAAGACCAGAACAAATCAGGGACATGCTGGTGTTTCGCCAGCACATCCTTTTTTGAGGACGAAATCCTGCGCAAGACAGGCGACACCCTGGACATCAGCGAAATGTTCACGGTAAGGCAATGCTACCTGGACAAGGCCGAACGTTTCGTGCGCATGTACGGCGCCACCGGGTTCGGTGCGGGAGGCTCAGGGCTAGATGTGCCATACGTCTGGGAACGTTATGGCGCCATTCCCGAAGAGGTGTATTCCGGACTGGCTTACGGAGAGGACAAGCACGTGCACGGTGAACTCGACGCCGCTCTTGCCGGATATCTCAAAGCGATTGTCAGCAATCCCAACAAGCGCCTGTCCACTGCATGGAAAAAGGGCGTCGAAGGCATTCTTGATGCATACCTCGGCGAAGTCCCAGAATCATTTACATACAAAGGCAAGACATACACGCCCAAGTCGTACGCCGAATCCCTGCCTGTAAAAATTGACGACTATGTGGCGGTCACATCATTCTCCCACCATCCGTTCTACACCAGGTTTGCACTCGAAGTGCCCGACAACTGGCTTTGCGGACAGTTCTACAACGTCCCGATGGAAGAGATGAAAGCTATCGTCGACAATGCATTGGAAAAAGGCTACCCCGTGGTATGGGCTGCCGACGTGTCGGAAGGTGGCTTCAAATGGAAGGAAGGGTATGCCAACATGCCAAAAGGCAAGAACTCTACCGACATGGACGGAACGGAACTTTCACGTTGGGTCAAGCTCTCCGACAAGGAGCGTGAAGATGAAAAGTACAAGAACAACGGCCCTGTAGAGGAAATCGAAGTCACACAAGAGCTGCGCCAGGAAATGTTTGACCGCCAGGAGACCACTGACGACCACGGAATGGAAATCATAGGCACTGCAAAGGACCAGGAAGGCAACCGTTATTACAAGGTGAAGAACTCTTGGGACACCAACCAGATATACGACGGCTTCTTCTACGTATCAGAACCATATTTCCTCGCCAAGACAATGAATATATATGTCAACCGCGAAGCAATACCGGCAGCAACAGCAAAAAAGATGGGCCTAAAGAAATAGCCCGCATACATATCCGCCTACCCACACAGGCGTCCGCACGTAAAATAAAAAAACGTTGCGGACGCCTGTTATAATATATATGGCGTACAGGAACAATCTATGGATGGAGCTTGTTTGTATATAAACAATTATTAACCCATTCAAAGACTTCTATGAAACGTCTGCTAAAAAAAGTGATGGCTCTCTGCCTGGCGGCATGCGCCATCACCCCGCTCTCGGCAAAAAGCCACACGGAGACACAACTCGACTCCCTCATCGCAAACCACAAACTGATATTCTTCGGCGACGGCGAAAACCCACATGCAGATTCTGTAAGATCGCTAATCACTAACTTCTACTACGACCAGTTCCGCCACTTCCAGGACCCTGCTGCCCCATACTTCCTATTCATGAGCAAAAATTCCGACCTGGCAATGGGTATCGGCGGCGTGGTCCGCATGCGCGGATGGTGCGACTGGGGCGGCTCTGTCAACTCATCGGCCTTCGCACCCTACCTCATCCCCATCCCATCCGACCCGACGCATGACAAGGACCTTGGCACAACGCCGGCAGGGACATCACTGTTCTTCCGCGTCCTGGGACGCAACAAGACCCTTGGCAACTACCAGCTGTTCATACAGGCCCAATTCAGCGGATACGACAACCGCGACTTCAAGCTCAAGAAAGCATATGCCATCATCAACGACTGGACAATAGGATACGCCACATCGACATTCTCCGATCCTGGCGCAGAGCCCCCTACCGTGGACGCCAACGGCTCAAACGTAAGCATGGACCAGACAGCCGTACTTGTAAGGTGGATGCGCGACTTCAAGTCGCATTGGCGTGTGGCCGCATCTGTGGAGACCCCTGCAATGTCACTCGACACCGACGGCACATCCACAGCCGCACGCAGCCAATACCTGCCCAACATTGCAGCCCTGATCCAATACAAATGGGGATTCCAGCAGCATGTGCAGCTTGCAGGCATCATGCGCTCCCTGCCCTACTGCGACCTTATAAACCAGAAAAACCACAACACTATCGGTTGGGGACTCCAGCTGTCCACAGTCCTGCACCCGTTGCCACAGCTCACCTTCTACGGCATAAGCTGCTACGGCAAGGGCTTTGCAAGCTATTCCGGCGACATGCTCATGGGCAAGTACGACATGGTGGGCGACCCTGAAAGGCCGGGACGCCTCTACGCCCCCGCAGCCTTCTCGCTTATGGCAGGATTGCAATACAACTTTTCGCCGACTGTATTTGCCTCGGCCACTTTCGGACATAGCCGATACCTGCCTTCAAAGGCGGTAAGCCCTGACGATTATAAATACGGACAGTTCATGTGCGCAAACCTGTTCTGGAATCTCACCCCAAGGATACAGATAGGGGGCGAATTCGACCTCGGGCGGCGTCAGAACTTCAACCACGAACACCGCTGGGCACGGCGGCTTAACGCCATGGTACAGTTCTCATTCTAGCGTACCGCATACAATCAAAACGGCCGGCATAATCCTTTGCACATCGGATTACGCCGGCCGTAAACATATCATTACATTATTATAATGTGTTCAGCAGTCTCGCCAACTTGGTGACGCATTCATCCGCTGACAATCCTGATTCATCCATCCCCTTGGGGGTGAAAAGCAACACGGCATCCTCAAGTTTTTTAAGCTTGGCCTCCGCGCCCTTCATTTCCAGCTCATTCCGCAACACACGTACCTTTTCACAATATTGCAGCCCTTCCATGAACCGCTCGAACCGTATACTGCTCCTCGGCCCTGGATATATGCTATATGTGTCACCTGCGGCAAAAAGGCGGAAACGCGAATCCCGCAACGGATCGGCTGTCCAGGAATTGACCGCCCAACGCAGATACCCGTCATATCCGGCAGCCAGGGCATGCATCGCAGTCCATGTAGCCTCTGAAGGGTCAGAAAAGGTAAAGATATTAGGGAAGCATTCCGTACAGCATGTATACACACAGCTTATCTGCCCCTTGCTCCTGCGCCCGGCAATCACATCGTCAGGGAAAGTATGCCCGTAAGGTATGCTCAGGTAATACAGGTCGGAAACTATCTCCGGATGATAGTTGCCCGCCAACGAAATCTTGAACTCGGGGTCGGCCTTCCTAATTACATCGATAGCCCCACGCATGGCCTCCATCGGACGCTCATCCATGGCTATAAGCGTCTTTCCAAACCATCCCTTTTCACGCAGATGCCGCGAAAAGTCCTTAAGGAAAGCATGCCAGTATTCAGCATATGCCTCATCGCCAGGCTTCGCCATAACAAACTGCACACGGTTGGTCGCCTGGTCATAATAGTCGAAACGCAAGTCCCACGGGATCATGGTATAGCAATTGATCATTTCACCGATACCCACTTCGTCCATCATAAACTCCACCCATCTGTCAAAAACAGTGTAGTCATAGCTCCAAGTGCCGTCTATTTTCTTTATACGTGTGATCATGCTGTCATAATGGTCCTCAGTCTGTCCGTTCCAAGGCTTGTGTATGATGCTGGCTGTAATGGCACGCTGCCCGACATCGGCAAGCATCTTCATCACAGGAAGCATACGGTCAAAATGCTCCCTGCTCCACAACGGCACATGATAGTAACGGGCCACCGCATACGGGTTCTGCCACATGTCAAGGTGCAACGCCCATTCCCCGGGCGCAGGCAACACACGGTCAATGACATCAATCTCCACTTTAAGCGACATCGGGCTGAAGTTTTCACCTGAAACGGTCAGTTCCCCCTTATATTTACCTACTGGCATATCCTGAGGCACCCACACCTTAAGCCATATAGGCTGCACCGTACATGCCTTGACATTCCGCACATCGATTATATCCAGCACATCGGCCACCATCAGAGAATCCCATTCAGCCTTGTTTTCACGATGCCCGCATCCGCCGCTGCCGTCACGGTTCAGCTCATCGGTCATCACATAACGTACAAAATGGGTGCTTACGTCCGATGCCGGTATGGCATTCCTGCCATGCTTCAAGGCACTGACCGAAACATTAACGCCCTCAAGGTCGCGGTTTGTCCAAAGGACGGCCTGCGCATGCACACGCTCGCCTTTCCAGGCCGTCAGCCTAACCACACCACCAGGCCTCACATCAGGCACATCCTGCTTGGGGTATCTCACACCGACACTGCCCCACCCCAGTTTGGCCGGGGCGTCCATCCTGCCCCAAACATCCGGGCCGTCATGCGGCTTAGTATCCGTCAACTCTTCATAATCCTGCACTTGGCGCATATCCTTTTGTGCATAGGCGACAGCTGCGGAAACAAACAATAGTACAAGAATCAGGCTTTTTCTCATAAAAATATGGTATTATTTTCAATATGGAACTCCAATAAATCCGTAGGTTGCAATCAAAATGGCAAATTCAGGCATTCCCTTCGCAAAGATACTGCATTTTCATTTCATTAAAAATTGCGGTAAGGCAAAAAACATATAAATCCAAAAGTTTTACCGTCAGCCATCTCAAACTACAGGCAAAAAAAGCCCTGCATCGCCTGTGTATATGGCATGATGCAGGGCAATAGTTGCAGTTAGGCAATCCGGGATCAGTCTTCATCGAAATCAAAGTCAAAGTCCCAACCGTCATCATACATCTGTTCTGTAAAGCGGCTCAACTCACGCCCTTCGCGCTTTGTAGGCCTCCCCAGTCCTTTGCGGCGGTCGACAAACCCGGATATCTTGACAACCTCGAGCAAGTCAAGCTGCGACTGCGGGGTTATATTCTCCATGTATTCCGGTACAAGCTTTGCGCCCAGGCGGTTCTCCGTAAGCGCAAGAACCCTGAAAGTATACGTCACCGGCGGCTTGCGCACATTTATCTCATCCCCCACCTTGATCATCCTGGAAGGCTTGGCTATCACCCCGGCATCGCCCAGGGTCACGCGCCCCTTCTTGCATGCCTCCGTAGCGATAGTACGCGTCTTGAATATTCTCACCGCCCACAGCCATTTATCAATCCTGACTTCCGATTTTGCCATTGATGCCTTTATTTCTTATTGTAAGTATTCATTGCCATATTTATGCCGGCCAGACAGAATGTCTTTATCGCATCGACTGCAACACCAATCCGCTCCGGCATATCCTTCTCCTGCTCAGGCGTAAAACGCCCCAGCACATAGTCCACCTGGCATCCCCGGGGAAAATCATTGCCTATACCGAAACGCAGGCGGGGATAAGCTGCAGTGCCTAGCATCTGCGCTATATTCTTAAGACCGTTGTGGCCAGCGTCAGAACCGCCGGGACGCATCCTCACAGCCCCGAAAGGCAAGGCCAGGTCATCGACAACCACCAATATATGGTCGATATCGATGCCGTCATGCTCTTTCCAGTAGCGTACGGCATTGCCGCTCAGGTTCATGTATGTCGAAGGCTTAAGGAGCGTCAGCAATTTGTTCTTAAGGCGCATATGGGCCACATCACCGTAACGTTGGGTCGTAAATACAGTATTGGATGCCTCTGCAAAGGCATCCAATACTCTAAAACCTATGTTGTGGCGGGTGTCACGATATTCATCGCCTATATTCCCAAGCCCCACAATGAGGTACTTCATAATCTCAATTCAGGCTGGGATTAGGAATTTGCGGCAGCTGCCATGGCACCACGTGCGGCACGTGTGAGCTGTACGGCGCATACCACTGCATTCTTGGCATTGACAAGTTCAAGGCCTTCAAAGTGGAGCTCACCTACCTGCATTGTCTTGCCAAGGCCGAGGTGGTCAACATTGATAACAAGGCGTTCGGGTATCTCTGTATATACAGCCTTAACCTTAAGCTTCTTCATAGAAAGGCTGAGCTTACCGCCGGCCTTCACACCTTCGGCATGGCCTTCAAGCTTCACAGGCACTTCCATTACCACCGGCTTTTCGGGGAACACTTCCAAAAGGTCCATATGCAGGATATTATCCTTTACAGGGTGGAACTGGATGTCCTTCATTACGGCCATCCTCTTCTCGCCGTTGAGCTCAAGCTCGATAGCGAATATCTCAGGAGTATAGACAAGCTTGCGCACGCCTTCCTGGGTCAGGACGATGTCTGTTGTGATGATACCCTTGTTGTTGCCGATTTCCACCAGCTTCTCACCGGCAGCGAGTGTGCCGCTGAAAGGCAGGTCAACGATCTTGCCGCCGTTGAGGACTGCGGGAATCTTACCTTCGGCACGGAGTGCCTTTGTTGCCTTCTTGCCAAGGTCTGTACGGGGCTCGGCGTTCAGTTGAAATGTCTTCATTTCTTAAGTGATTGATTTGTGTTACTAAAAATTAAAGATTTTGCCCATTAATTTCCCATCACACGGGATGCTAAAAAGCGGTTGCAAAGTTACTCATTTTCCGCCACTCCACCAAATATTATATATAGCGTCCGTGCCTGAGGAAATTTTTTCGCTTCAAAACTAAAAATAATGATTTTTTATCCTGCGCACAAAATAGCCCGTATATATTTGTAATATAATACATTACATCTCGACATCACTATTATCGGGAAAACGTTAAATTCCCTTAAACGGGATTTAACAGGTTAAACCGGCATCCAGCCATATTACCTTTGCCACATCAAACCAACCAAACACACATTACAGCAATGAAAGCAATATCAATCGAAATCCCAAACGAAATACTGGCAGCACTTGCCGCCAATCCCAATGACCCTCAGCTGGCGTCAGAAGTATGTTCCGCCATAGTCAAGGCGGCAGAAATCCTCAGCGGAACATCGATAGAGCCGTCTTCCGCCAAAGGAAACGCTGCCGATGCCAAGGTGATCGTGGACCGTGCAAACAAGATACGCGAACGCCGCAAAGCCGCAGCCCTACGCCGCGCACAGCTACGCCAACAACGCGAACGCAACCTTACAAGGCTTCTCGCCTCTGGCATACACGACACCCGTCTGTCCGACCTCAAATCACTCGGCGTCCTGTCCACGGATGAGCTACGCATTATCGAAGCCATGCTGCGGCCTACAATACAACTCACAAACAAACTCACCGCAAAACAATTGGCGGCCATACTCTCTCCACGCCTGCACCGTCTCATAAGACACACCGACAAGCAGCCATCCCCGATACGCCCATTATCAGAATCACGCTGATTTTTATGACACTCATTGCCGTTTTACGAAAAAATCGTACCTTTGCAGCCGGAAAAAGCGGAGCAATCCGGAGTCCGTGGTACAGCTACAAGCCGTAACACTACACGCTTCATTGAATTAATTCACTCATTTATACCACATGATTAGAGATTTGTTCTTCCCCGGCAACGTGTCGATCGGAAGCACGCTTGTGCTTTATTCGTTCGTCATTGCCCTGGGCATTTATCTGGGAAAAATCAAGCTGTTCGGTGTGTCTTTGGGTGTCACCTTCGTTCTGTTTGTCGGAATCGTCATGGGGCACTTCGGTTACATCGTCGATGCCGAAATCCTGAAGTTCGTGCGTGAGTTCGGCTTGATTCTGTTTATTTTCTCCATTGGCCTTCAGGTAGGCCCCGGTTTCTTCTCATCATTCAAGAAAGGCGGCGTGACATTAAACGTGCTTGCTGTCGGGGCGATAGTCCTCAACGTAGCCATTGTGCTGTGCGTCTACTTTTTCGGCAATGTCAAGAACATCAGCGCACTTGTAGGCGTCATGTCCGGTGCAGTCACCAACACCCCCGGCCTTGCGGCAGCCCAGCAGGCAATCATCACCCTGCCCGGAGGAACAGCCGAAGCCGCCAACGAAATGGCATCGGGATACGCGGCAGCATATCCGTTGGGCGTTGTCGGCATCATCGCGGCAATGTTCATCATCAAGGCCCTGTTCCGTATCAATGTAAATGACGAGATAAAGGCCATCGAGGACGAGCAGAACGACTCCGCACTGAAACCCGACATGATCTCCATCGAAGTCACCAACCCGCTCATCGACGGACGCACGCTCCTGCAGCTCCATGACGTAATTACATGCAACTTTGTAGTGTCGCGGCTCATGCGCCCAGATGGGGAGATCATAATACCACGCTCAACTACAGAGATCCACATAGGCGACAAACTCTTCATCGTATTCTCGGCACACGACATCGACCGCTTCCGCGCGGTTCTCGGCAACCAGATAGAAATGGACTGGGAAGCCACACCCACACCGGTCTACTCTCGCCGAATCCTCGTTACCAAGAGCGAATACAACGGCGTGTCGCTTGGCTCGCTGCGCCTCCACAACGGATACAAGCTCAACGCGACCCGCGTCAACCGTGCTGGCGTCGACCTCCTGGCCTCCCCTGGCCTGAGGCTGCAAATGGGCGACCGTATAGTAGTGGTAGGCAACCTTGAGGACATCGACCGCCTTGCATCACGCCTGGGCAACTCGATGAAACGCCTCAACCAGCCCAACCTCATCACGATATTCGTAGGAATCATGCTCGGTATCGCCCTCGGATCCATCAATGTAGGCTTTGGAATGAAATTAGGACTCGCAGGCGGCCCGCTAGTTGTCGCCATCCTCCTCAGCCGCTTCGGCTACAGGCTAAAGCTGGTAACCTACACCTCTTCATCAGCCTCACTTATGCTCCGCGAGTTGGGCATATGCCTGTTCCTGGCATCGGTAGGAATATCGGCCGGAAAAGGATTCGCGGCAACCGTATTCAACACCACCGGCATGTGGTGGGTGATATGGGGTTTCGTAATCACTATCGTACCACTGCTTATAATGGGATTCATTGCCCGCAAGTTCTACAAGATAAACTATCTTACAATGATGGGCGTATTCTCTGGAGGATATACCGACCCGCCAGCCCTGGCATTCGCAAACAACTCCACAGGAAACGATGCACCTGCGGTATCATATTCTACCGTATACCCGCTCACAATGTTCCTTCGCGTGGTTGCAGCACAGGTACTGATACTCTGCCTTGCCTGATAGTAAAATCAACAATAAAAAAACATCAAGGCCCCGGATTCAATGGAAATCCGGGGCCTTGATGTTTTTTGGTTGAGACCTGGCTGTTACTCAGCGTCCTTTGACGTCATATATTCGCGCATTTTTGTCTCAAGCACATTGGCCTGTTGCAGACCTACCGCACGCCACACCGGCTCGCCGTCCTTGAAAAGGATTATCGTAGGTATAGACTGCACACGGTAGCGCGCTGCAAGCTCACGGTTGCCGTCAACATCAACCGTCAACACTACGCCGTCGTCACCGACCGATTTCTTCACCTCATCGATTATAGGCGACTGCATCTTGCACGGGCCACACCATGTGGCAAAAAAATCGACCAACGTAGGCTTTCCGCCTTTGATTATTTCATCAAAATTATCCATATCTTTATTTATTATTTAATTTATACCGGACAAAGCCGGTGTTATACATGTCATAGCATTAAAACACCGGCAATGCACATATTGTTCTCACCGCGCTAGACGGCTACATCTCCCGGGGCTGTAAGAATATGGAACAGCAGTTCACGGAAAAGCACGTGTTCATTCTGGCGCGACCCGCCACCCTTGCTCTTCCTGTCAAAATCCCGGAGCGCGCCAATTATCTCAATGGTCTTGCGGGCATTATAATTTGCCATCGCAGTCCTGAATCGCCGCAACGGATATACATTCTTTAGGTTAAGCTCCTGCATCAGCGCACTGTCCGACTTGTCTGGCGAGAACTGGCATATCAGCAGGTCAGAAAAAAAGCCGAAAAGCGTGGCACACGTCATCACCAGCGGATTGCTTTTGGGGTTTGCCGCAAAATAATCGGCGATCCTGTACACTTTCAGGCTGTCATGCGCCGCAATTGCATCCACAAGCTCAAACGAATTATACTCCTTGCTTACCCCTACATGGGTCTCAACGACCTCTGGAGTGACAGCCGCCCCCCTAGGCAATATCGTGGCCAGCTTGTCGATTTCATTATACAGCCGTGAAAGGTCTGTGCCGATGAAATCGCGCAGCATCTGTACGGCCTTCACGTCACAGTTCAGTCCTTTCGACTTTATATATTGCCCGATAAGCGTCCCGGCTGTATTCTCGTTCACCTTCTTTGACTCGAAGTTCACATTATTTCCGGTGCGCATGGCCGCCAGCAGCTCCTTCCCTTTCGCCACCGCCCCGCGGCAACATATCACAAGCGTTGTCGATGGGGTCGGATTCTTCACATATGCATGCAACCTGTTCAGCTGGTCGGCACGGATGGCCTGCGCCTCCTTAAGTATCACCACCACACGCTCGCTCATCATCGGGCATGTACGGCACAGGTCCATCACCTTGTCCATCGTGGTCTCCGGCGCATATAGTATATGCTGGTTGAAATCCTTGTCCTCTTCAGGCACTATGCGCTCCATCTCCTTGACAAGCACATCTGTGTAATACCCCTCCTCGCCATGAAGGAGATATACGGGTGCATACTTACGCGCTGCAAGGCTGCGCCGGAGCTCTTCATATGTAGGTGTTGATGCTGCCATCTAAGGTTACGCTGTTAATTTTGTGGGTTGACAATTTATTTTGTAAATTTACACCAAATTTCCCTCCGGTGCAAATAAAAAATCTCCATATCAGCCATTCAGCCATGACCCCACTCAACCTTCCGCCGATTACCCCCGTATGCCGCCGCACACAGCAGGGACAGGTACAGATCTACGACAATCTGCGTGGGAAATTCGTGGCCCTGACACCCGAAGAATGGGTACGGCAACATTTCGTTGCATTCCTGACCATGCACAAGGGATACAACCCTACCCTGATGGCAAACGAAATCGGGCTTACGCTGAACGGTACACGCCGCAGATGCGACACCGTAGTATTCGACCGCTACAGCCGCCCCTTGGCAATAGTTGAATACAAGGCTTCCGACATTGCCATAACACAGCGCGTGTTCGACCAGATAGTCAGGTATAACATGGTGATGCAAGCGCCTTACCTCATGGTGTCAAACGGCATTTCACACTATTGCTGCGCAATAGATATTGCCGCCCGCACATATTCTTTCCTCCGCGACATCCCGGAATACTCCACCCTGAAAATACCAGTCTGACAGCGCACACACCTACTGAAAAAATGGAAGACAAAACCATCCAGGAAATAGACCTCGACAATCCAGAATTCCAGTCGGCATGGCAGCTGATAAGCCATACACGGCAGTCGGTATTCCTCACAGGCAAGGCCGGCACGGGCAAATCGACATTCCTGCGCCACATATGCGGGAGCACGAAAAAACGGCATGTCGTCCTCGCCCCTACAGGCATCGCCGCAGTAAACGCCGGAGGCGTAACCCTGCATTCGTTCTTCAAGCTTCCATTCAAGCCGCTGCTTCCCGACGACCCAGACTTCGCCACACCGCGCCGCATGCGCGAACGCATGAAATACAGCCGCACATTCATAAAGCTCCTGAATGAAATCGAACTGATAGTGATTGACGAGATATCGATGGTGCGTGCCGACATCATCGATTTTATCGACAGGCTTCTACGGATATATTGCCACAACTCCCGCGACCCGTTTGCCGGAAAGCAGCTGCTGCTTTCCGGCGATGTATTCCAGCTCGAACCTGTAGTCACGTCCGACACACGCGAAATACTCAGGAGACATTACCCCAACCCGTTCTTTTTCAGCGCCAACGCATTCAAGATATCACAGATTGTACCCATCGAGCTAAAAAAGGTGTACCGCCAGGCCGACCAGCAATTCATATCCATCCTCGACCGTATCCGTACCGGCGTCCCTACCGATGACGACATACGCACATTGAACGCACGGGTAGCCACTGACAGCGCCCAGTCAGGCACAAATGCAGGCAATATGCCTATGTCCATGACCCTGGCCACACGCCGCGACATGGTAGACCATATCAACGAACAGCACCTGATGCTGCTCCGTACGGCGGAACACACCTACCGCGGCGTACAACGCGGAGACTTCCCGGAAAGCTCGCTCCCGACACCGATGGAACTGATCCTGAAGGCTGACGCCCAAGTGGTATTCATAAAAAATGACCCGGAACGTAGGTGGGTGAACGGCACACTCGGAAAAATCAAGGAATGCGGTGACGACTCCGTTGAAGTGGAGCTCGAAGACGGCACGTGCCACACCGTTACCCCTGAACTATGGAGCAACATAAAATATGAATACGATGAGCACTCCAACCGCATAACAGAAAAGGAGATCGGCTCATACGTACAGCTCCCGCTGAGACTGGCTTGGGCGCTGACAATACACAAGAGCCAGGGACTGACTTTCAACAGCGTTATAATCGACCTCGGCCACGGGGCATTCACTTCAGGACAGACCTACGTGGCCCTCAGCCGATGCCGGTCTCTGCAAGGCATGACACTGCGTGCCACCGTCAACGGGCGGGACATGATGGTGAACCCTGCCGTGCTCCATTTCAGCCGCAACTACAACAACCCGGCACTTATCAATGCCGCCATGGAGGCTGCACGCGCCGACCGATGCTACGGCAATGCCCTTGAACTATGGCGTAAAGGCGAATTTGATTCCGCATTCGACTCCTTTGTAGAAGGACTGAAGGCTAGGCCGGAACTCAACAATGCCACAGCCATGCGGCTTGCCCGCAGACAATTGGCAGTGGCCACAGTGCAAAGGCAAGAAATCGCGAGGCTATCGGAAATAATTGAAAACCAGCGCCGCCAATTGGAGTCACTGGCAAGCGAATACGTAGCCATGGGCGAAGACTGCCGCGAAGAGGCATTCGACATAAATGCCGCACTGGCCAATTTCGACAAGGCAATCTCACTAGCCCCAGGCTACACCACGGCATGGCTCGCAAAAGGGCTTGCCCTGGCGGAAATGATGGATACTGATGCCGCAATCGACTGCTTCAACCGCGCCCACCAGCTTGAACCGCAATCCCACCGCCCGCTCCTTGAAGCAGGCAGGCTTTATCTGGCCACTGGAGACATCCACAATGCTTTCGACCGGCTTCTGGCCGCATTGCAGCTCAACAAGACAAACGCTGCCATCCATTCGGCCCTTGCAGATGCCTATGAGGCCATAGACTCCCATGAAGACGCAGAAAAGCACCGGAAACTTGCGGCAAGGTACTCCCGCCGCAAGAAAAAATGATCAAATACACGCTGGGCTACAACCCATAGAAAGTGGTAAAGGCCTTTATTATCGCAACATGGTCGGCGGATGACGATGTCTCACGCACAGAATGCATAGCCCACATCGCAGCACCCATGTCGACACCACGTATATCCAGTTGCGAAGTGAATATATTGCCAAGTGTCGAACCGCCGGCCACATCGCTGTGGTTGACGAAATACTGGAATTTCACCCCAGCCTTTTCGCATACACCGGCAAACACGGCCGATGAATCCGCATCGGTCATATACTTGCAATTTGCATTTATCTTTATCACAGGGCCTCCGCCAAGCACAGGATGGTTCGTAGGGTCCTGCTTCTCGACATAATTCGGATGCACACCGTGGGCATTGTCTGCCGACACCATGAACGACCTGGCCACAGCCCTGTAGAAATCCTCCTCATTTCCGCCCAGGCCAATGTTTATGCGCCGCAATATATTGCCGAGCACCGGCGAATGAGCGCCTTGCTTCGTGCCGCTGCCTGTCTCCTCATTGTCAAATATTGCCATCACCCTGGTCATGCCGTTATCTCCGGCACATGTGGACAGCAATGCAGTCATGGCTGCATGCACCATCGACAGGTCGTCAAGGCGGCCGCCAGTCACGAACTCACCGTGCAGCCCCACCGTGCATGCAGGCGTTACATCATACAGGCTCAGGTCACAGTCAAGTATATCTTCCGGACGCACCCCCAGCTCATCAGCGACAAGCCTGGTAAGAAGCCCCGTGGCATTCAGTTCGGAATCGATACAGCCTATCACCGGGAGCATATCCTTTTGCTTCGACAACGGATTGCCCTCGTTGACACCACGGTTGAAATGTATGGCCAGGTGCGGGATGGTGAGCAGCGGACGGTCAAAACGCACCAGCCGTATTTCTGGATTGAGCACATCTTTCCCACGGAGGGCCACACGTCCGGCTATTGAAAGCGGACGGTCAAACCATGTGTAGAGTATCGGGCCGCCATACACCTCTGTGTTGAGCCTTACCACTCCGCCATCGCCCTTCATCTCCGGATTTGGCTTTATCCGGAAACCAGGAGAGTCGCTATGCGCGGATATTATCTTGTATCCGGCGTCAGACGGCCCGTCTCCTGGAATGAACGCGAACACGGCCGACCCGTTTTTCTCCACATAGTATCCTTGCCGCGGCACAAGCGTCCCCCAGCTTTCCGCTGGATCAAGGCGTTTGAACCCCCTCTCCTCAAGGCGGCGGCATACGGTATCTACGGCATGGAAATTCACAGGCGACTTTCCAAGGAAATCAATAAGGTCACACACTTCAGGCGCTACCGGACGGCATATTTCCGAATCCTTCATGGCGTTTATCTTCTTGGTTTAAATATGTATACTAATTAACGGCTACAATCAGCCCTGGTACTTGATATTGTTCACTGCCCTCAGCAAGTTGCACAAAATCGCGCTCCAATAGTTCGCGAAATCATCGGCGACAGCCATTACAGCCCCCGACACCACATCCTCTGTGGCGTCACGGACAGTCTCCAGGAAATTATAGAACACCTGGAACAGGTCCGACACCCCTTCGGCTATGCTTGCGGCAATCGGCGTATCCGAATATTTCATGTCCTGGTGGAACACCTCCAGATAGGTATCGTCAGGGCCAAGTAGATTTTCCACATTCCTGCGCACCGTATCATAGTAATCCTCGTCAAGGACACTTTCTATATATACATCATCGGCCTCCATCCCGTCATCCGCCATACCGGAGGCAAGGTCGGAGGCACATATGTATATGCGCGGCAGAAGCCGGAGCATAGAATCAATAAACTGGGAGCAATCCTCGGACGACATGTTGCGCGCATCCTGCACCGCAACACAATATTCATTGCAAAGCGCTATGAAAGCCAACGTATTGGGCCGGAGTGTAGAAGAAGTCATTCTTTATATCTTTTTATGTACCGGCATGCCCGCAGGCATACAGGTTATGTTCCTTTATATAATGATACACGCCATTGGGAAGGAAATAGTTCACATCCATTCCCCGGGCGATGCTGTCACGAAGCCATGTACTGGAGATCTCGACTGTAGGCGCAGGCACTACGGTGACGCACCCCGCCCACTTCTCAGGTATTTCTGGGATGGGATAACCTGGACGCGGATATACGATAAGCCCGAAATCCCGTATTATCTCCTCATACGAACGCCACTTGTCGATTATGGCCCAGTTGTCGGCGCCAATCACAAGGCGGAAATCCTTGCCAGGATACATCCTCTTCAGACGGTGCAGCGTATCTATGGTGTAATTCGGGCACGGCATTGACAGCTCCACATCGCACACATCCAGCAACCCTGACCCGGCGCAGGCCATCCTCAGCATTTCAAGGCGGTGCATGTCGCCGGCCAGCGCACATCCTGACGACTTGAGCGGATTCTGCGGCGACAGCAGCATCCATGTCTGCTCCACGCCTTCGCACCATTGCGCCACACACGAGGCCACAATCATATGGCCTATATGCACAGGATTATATGAGCCGCCCATCAATGCTATCATGCCCGCATAGACGCCTTTGTCAGTCCCCGATGAAATCAGATATCAACTTCGATGTCACGGCGATGGCATGCTGGAGGTCATCGTTGACCACAACATGGTCCATCCGGTCGGCAAAGCCAAGCTCATATTCAGCCTTGGCAAGGCGCTCGGCTATCACCTCCGGCTTGTCCGTCCCGCGTGACACAAGACGCTCCCTGAGCGCCTCAACACTCGGGGCTTTTATGAACACCGTCATGGCATCGCCGCCGAAAATCTCCTTTACCGACATCGCACCCTTGACATCAATGTCAAGGATCACATTACGGCCCTCATCTACCGCTTTCTGAACCTCCCGGCGCAACGTACCGTAGAACCGGCCGGGATACACCTGTTCCCACTCTATGAACTCCCCTGCGGCAATGGCAGCACGGAAGTCTTCAGTGGTCATGAAGTAATAGTTCACCCCATCCAGCTCGCCCTCGCGCGGAGAGCGGTTTGTTGCCGAGATGGAAAACTGCAGGTCAATCTCCCCGCTATCAAGGATATGGTTGATTATCGTCGATTTTCCGCTGCCGGAAGGGGCAGACACCACAATGACCTTGCCTTTCTTGCCGGACTGCTTGTCAGTATCCATACTATATCGTTATTTGTCTGTTATTTTTACATTACGTTCAACACCTGCTCCTTTATCTGTTCCAACTGGTCCTTCATGCGTACGACCAGTTTCTGCATCTCGGCATGGTTGCTTTTCGAGCCTAGCGTGTTTATCTCACGGCCCATTTCCTGTGAAATGAAGCCCAATTTCTTGCCCTGTCCCGGCTCGCGGGCTTCGAGCGTCTCCATAAAATATGCCAGATGCTGGGCCAGGCGCTGCTTCTCCTCATTCACGTCCAGCTTCTCTATATAGAATATCATTTCCTGTTCCAGACGAGAGGCATCATAATCGGCAGCAGCCACCTTTTGCAGGCCGTCGGCGATGCGTGCGCGTATACGTTCTATCCTTTCACCCTCATAACGCGGCACTTCCGCCAGCAGTGACGATATTGCCTCTATCCTGTCCTTGAAGAATGCCTCCAGCTTCACACCCTCGGCGGCACGGTAATCCGTAAGCGCCACACAGGCAGCTTCCACCGCCGACAGCAATGCGGAATACTCCTCCTCGTCAACCGTAGCCGAAGTGTCGGAATGCATCGTGTCCGGGAATCTCAACAATACGGAATACCAGTCTGCAGGGTACGGGATGTCGAGCTCCTTGCAAGCCTCTACAACCTGTTTCTTATAAGCCTCCAGTACTGGCACATTTAAAGACGCAGGGGCTGCACAGTCGGTCGACTCGACATATATGCAAAGATCTGCCTTTCCGCGGACAAGCGCCTTGGCCACTATAGACCTAAGCTCCAACTCCTTTTCCCGGTATAGCGACGGCACACGTGCCGCCAGATCCATCTGCTTGCTGTTGAGCGACTTGATTTCTACTGTGATTTTCTTGCCCGGAAGCGATACGACCGCCTTTCCGAAGCCTGTCATTGACAATATCATAACTAAACTTCTTTTATTCCGATATTTCCATCTTTGATGCCACTATAATGAATGCCTTTTTGTCATTTGCACCTGACGGATATGCAAATTTATGAATTTTTGCTTACATTTGGCACAAGTTTTGCTATTTAATTCCTGTAATACATTGTTATAATATAAATATACTGACACCTACATGGCATCAACATATATAACCGACAACCTGCCCAAAGCCGCGGAATACCTAAACGCCAACCGTTTACGCGAAGCTCTAAACCTGCTGAAATCCATCAGCGAACATGCTATGACATGGGAGATAACCGACAGCATAAAACGCGTAGACGAGGCCTACGCATATATGCTGGGGTACATGACACGCGGCACAGACGACCCTGGCCGTGAGGAAATGCACCAGTCACTGATAGCCGATGCCTACACTCTGCTCGACCGACTGACACGGCATGTGTCATCAAAGGACACCCCGTCGCTATATTACGAGGCACTGCGCTACAGGCGTCAGATGCGCGGACAGCTGCCATCTCTGGCGGAACAGCTTGCCAGCTATGAAAGCCTGATAGACCGGACTTCGCTGTTCAACCTCGCTGCAGGCGACGGCTTCACTTCTGGCGACAACTCAGACGAAACCCGCCAGGCCGAAGAGGTCCAAGACAATATCTTTGACTATATATGGACCGTATATCCCCTCAACGGCCAGGATGCAGAGACCGTAGGGAGCATACTTGCAAGCGAGGCTCTCCCCCGCACTTTCCGGGCACACACTGTGTCGGCCATCACCCGCGGGCTGCTCGAATTCTTTGACGAGAACCGCATACTGATGCTGGCCGATGCCGTCGCCGGTAACGATACAGAAATTTCGGTGCGGGCGCTAATAGGGCTTGTCCTGGGGCTGCACAAATACCGCAACCGTCCCCTGACGCGGCGTATAAAGGACAGGCTGTCAGCCTTGAAAGACTCTCCTCAATGGGACTCCGACATGAAGATGCTACAATTGGAGCTAATACGTACCCGCGACACCGAACGAATCAACGACAAGATGCAGAATGAGGTGATACCGGAAATGATGAAACTACGTCCCGACATAATGCGAAAGTTCAAGGACATCCGCAATGACGATGAGGACATCATGTCCATGGAAGAGAACCCCGAATGGGAGGAACTCCTAAACGGAAGCGGACTTCGCGACAGCCTCAAAGAGTTCGGCGAGCTGCAGATGGAAGGCTCGGATGTGATGATGAGCACATTTTCCCACTTGAAGTCCTTCCCGTTTTTCCATAAAGTGTCACACTGGTTCATGCCCTTCGACAGCGAACGGTCGGAATTGAAACAGGCAGCAACCGGCGATGCGACAACAGTCAACGAATTAATACAGCGTGTACCGTTCCTGTGCGACAGCGACAAGTACTCACTGATGCTCTCGCTGGCAAACATCCCACACGGACAGCGGCAGATGATGATGGCACAGTTCGAGGCCCAGGCATCCCAGATGGCCCGGGAGGCATTGGCAGCCTCCATGTCCGGACAGGTCGACAGACGGGCTGCAGCCAACAGCTATCTCCATGACGCATACCGGTTCTACAAACTGTTCCGCCGGAAACGCGAATTCTACGACCCGTTCGCCGAGCCAATAAACCTGATATCCGTACCTATTCTGGCTGACAGCTTCCACGATGCAGAGCCGTTACGTCTCATCGCCGAACTGTATTTCCGCTTCCATGCATACGAAGAGGCCCTCAGCGTATTCCGTCGCCTGCTTGAATACGCCCCGCCATCGGCAGAGATCTTCCAGAAGATAGGCTACTGCCTGGAACGCGCCGGGCAATACGCCGAAGCGCTGGAACAATACCGCCAGGCCGAGCTGTTCAATGCCACTAATGTCTGGACACTGCGCAGGATGGCGGCATGCTCCAAGGCCGCAAGCAACCTTGAAGACGCATCAGGGTATTACCGGCGTCTGGCCGACCTGAAGCCGGACGATGCCGGCATTGCCCTGAACCTGGCAAATACGCTCGCACAACTTGAAATGTACGGCGAAGCGATAAAACTGTATTATAAGGTGACCTTCCTTGACGAAAAATCCGCCAAACCGTTGCGTCCTCTGGCATGGTGCCTGTTCGTCACCGGCGAATTTGACCGCAGCCGACAGCTGTATGAAAGGATACTCGCCGACTCGCCGACACCTGACGACTACCTGAACATCGGTCACGTAGCCCTAGCCTCCGGCAGCATATCAGAGGCGATAAACTATTACCGCCTATCAGTGACCACTTCCGACGGCACGGTCGACACATTCGCGTCCAAACTTGCCCAGGACCGCCCGTCGCTTGAACGCGCAGGGGTAGAACCGTCAACGATCCCCCTGCTGGTTGACGCCGTATTTTACTCCCTATAAGCCCAATTGTGTATTTTTAACAGCCAAGCCGCCGCCAGCCGTCTTGGTTTTATCGCCGATAGTAACTATTTTTGTGGCAGATTAAACCAATAGCCTCCGGCATTGTCTATATATTATACATTGAGAATTAAGCGGAAACATGCATGGCATGCCAAATGGCCATGGCATATGGTATAACAAAAACTCTTTCCAAATATGACCCGAAAACTGAAATTCACTATCATGTCCCTAGTGGTGGCTGCAGCTGCCCCTTCGTACGTATCGGCTCAAGGCTTCTACGATGACGACATATACGACGCTCCGAAACCAAAGGAAAACAAAAAGACGGAGAAAAAAGCCGAAAAGAGGAATACAGCATCCCAGGAGGCTGTACCTTCGCTATCAGGGACGCCATTCTACTATGGCGGGGACGGCAACATATATGCCGACTACGAAGGCTCGGACAACTACACCGTCACATCGGGCAGCAGCCGCGATGTCGATGAATACAACCGCCGCGGCATATTCGCCGATGCGGAATCCGTACCGGCAGACTCCCTTTACTCCGACTTCGCATACACCAAGAGGATTGAACGCTTCCACAACCCCGATATAGTGGCCGCTTCAAATGATGAGGAACTTAAAGACTACTATTACAGTACGGCAGACAAAGAACCTGCCACCACTGTGATCAATGTAAACGTAATAGACCCTTACAGGTACTCCCCTTGGGGATGGAGCTGGGCCTACCGCCCATACTCATGGCATCTGTCATGGGGTATATACGACCCCTGGTACAACTGGGGTTGGGGATATGACCCATATTGGTCTTGGAACGGATGGTGGGGGCCATCATGGGGTCCGGGCTGGCATCCCGGCTGGGGACCGTCATGGGGTTGGGGGCCATCATGGGGCGGCCCGATCGTGGCAGGACGTCCATGGCGTCCAACCGGCATAGGCTCGTCTGGGACACACAGGCCAGCAGGCGGTTCAGGCATGGCAGGGGCGCACCGCCCAGGCTCAAACCTGACAGGACGCCCGGGATCATCGACACGCCCAGGCGGCAGCATCCGGCCAGGGTCATCCTCAAACCGTCCGGGGTCAGCAATAAACAACGGCAGTTCCGGCAGGCGTCCAGGATCATCCGCAACACGCCCAGGATACAACCAGAACCAGCGTCCAGGCTCATCATCCATAATGAACGGCGGATCTTCCAGCCGTCCAGGAGGCTCAGGCATGCGCCCTGGAGGATCGTCATCACGGCCAGGAAACGGCTATAACAACAATAATTCCGGACGCCGTCCGTCTGGCACGACCGTAAGGCCTTCGTCAGGTGGAAGCAGCCGTCCTAGCGGTGGCTTCTCCAGCGGTGGCGGACGCCATTCCGGAGGCGGTGGCGCAGGCCGCGGAGGAAGAAGGTAAAATACATAATAAAATTTGAATTTTCACACACAAGTTTATGAGACCTAACAAGCTCCTATTATTATCCTTATTGGGATGTGCCCCTGCAATGATGGCTCAAAGTGCCATTGACGCATACAATGTATCTTCCACCGACCTGTACGGTACAGCCCGCTTCCAGTCAATGGCCGGGGCGTTCACTGCATTGGGTGGCGACATATCTACAATGAACCAAAACCCAGCCGGCATCGGTGTATACCGCAGCAACGACTTCAACCTTTCGTTTGATGTCGACATGCAAAGCGCCAAGACCAATGCCTACGGAAACAAAACGACCCTGGACAAAACTTTCGCCGACTTCACCAATATAGGCTATGTAGGGGCATTCTCCATCAACAATGAGGTGATGCCGTACCTTTCATTCGGTGTAAGCTATAACAGGATAGCATCCTTCAACCGCAGGTACTCAGGATACTTCAACAGCATAAACACATCTCTGTCGAACTACATTGCCGGGATATCAAACGGGATAGCGCCCGAAGACCTGCTTTTCGACAATAAATCATCCTACAATCCCTATTTCGATTCGGATTGTGATTGGCTCAGCATCCTGTCCTACAATGGCTACCTTATAAATCCTGTAGGAAATTCCGACCAATATAACGGACTTTACCAGAACGGCACTATCGCTGATGCCCAGTTTGAAGTCTGGGAAAAGGGACATATCGACGAATATGCCTTCAATTTAGGAGGTAACATCATGAATACAGTATATTGGGGTGTAGGTGTCGGAATAACTGACCTGAGTTACCGATCAAAAGTATTTTATGACGAATCATTGGGCGGTGCGCTCATCCCTGACCAAAGCGGCAATAATACCATGACCGGCGCAGCCTATTATAGGCTTGACAATGAGAAGTCAATTTCCGGAACAGGCTTCAACTTCAAATTCGGTGTAATCGTGAAGCCCATAAACGAACTGCGTTTCGGTGCTGCGATCCATACCCCCACATGGTATAAACTAAATCACCAGTATTATGGCGACCTGTATTCGCAGTTTGCCGTAAATGCGGACGACCAACCGTTCCTGACCTCAGAGCAAGGCACACCAATGGCCGACTTTGAATGGCGGTTGCGTTCTCCTTGGCGGTTCACACTCGGCGCGGCCGGAGTAATAGGAGGCCGCGGCATAATCAGCGTTGACTATGAGCGGGTACAATACAACAACATGAGCATCTCCACACCTAATTCATGGGGCGACTCATTCCAGCCTAACGATTACCTGAACGGTGATATCAAGAATTACTTCCAGGCCGCCAATATAGTACGCATAGGAGCGGAATTCCGCGCGACACCATGGCTTAGCCTTCGCGCCGGATATTCCTACCAGTCTTCTGATGTCAAGGAGGCAGCATATGACGGCTATGAGGAAGTGTTCACAAGCGGCACTGACCCAAGTTTCACTTTCGACAACACCACACAATACATAACCGCAGGTGTCGGACTACGATACAAGTCATTCTACCTAGACATGGCATACGTGCACAAACGCCAGGAAAGCGAATACCATGCATTTACAAACTACGGAAATGTCGTATCCCCCAAGGCATCATTGACAAACAACAATAATAAGCTGGTCTTCACTTTGGGATACAAGTTCTGATCCAGCATACATCATACAATAAGGGGCTGTGTCATTTTGCCACAGCCCCTTATTTTTTGTTCGTCTGCAACTTTTTTGATAATTTTGCGTCAGATAAAATAAAAAAATCATGGCCGTTAATAACCGTATTAAACGCAACATATCTTTCGCACTTACTATTGTCGGGTGCTTTATCATCTTGGCTCGTATAATCGAACCAATTATGAGTCAGGCCATAACCGATTGGAACTGGTTTGAAATTTTCGGCGCATTAGTTATAACTTATTGCGCTTTCGACAATTTCAATATCTATCGCAAACGAGTTAAGGACGGCATAATGTTTGGTAGCAGATAACTCCGGTCACAACGGGCGACACCATACTTTTGCGGTATGGATTCGCCCGTTTTACATATCGACCTCGCCGTGCCGCAGGGCTGGCACGAGCTTTCCGACAAGCAGCTCCGTTACGCTTTCGAGCTTATCGCCAGTAATTATACTTCCAACGAGATTAAGACACTGTGCCTTTTTCGTCAACCTCAACGTTCAATCCTCCCCTATCGCGTCATAGACCATCTGGAATAGGGCCGGGCGCGGGTCTAGTTTGGAAAATGCAGGATTATCCCGCGTAGGGTTTACCCTGTTGTTTAGGAAGATAAAAATTATTTCATTGTCCGGGTCCACCCAAAACACCGTACCAGTAAAACCCAGATGACCGTAGGCCGATGCCGGAGCTCCGGCACAAGTGGGTGATGATTCCGGATTTTCCATATCAGGCTTGTCGAATCCGAGACCACGGCGGCTTACAGACGAATGGTCTGTGGTAAACAGTCTTACCGTAGGCTCTGACAGCACCCTGACATCTCCATACCTGCCCCCATTGAGCCACATCTGACAAACCTTAGCCAAATCGCCTGCATTACCGAAAAGTCCGGCGTTCCCCTGTACACCGCCTGAAAATGCGGCAGTCTCATCATGTACATATCCACATACTGTCTGACGGCGAAGGAACAAATCCTTCTCTGTCGGTGCTACGTTTTCTTTCCCAAATGACTCCAATGGCCGATAAGTAAGGCTTACAGCGCCAAGCGGTGAAAAAATGCTGTCCCTCACCCACCTATCATGGCCAATGCCGGTGAGCCTCTGTTCCATATCCATGAGCAGACAGAAGTTCAGGCAACTGTACAGATATTTCTTATTAGGGCGGCGGTCAATGGAATATATGCGGTTCATTATGGTGTCATATGTGTGGCGTCCCACATAAAGGCCCTCGGCCACAGGCATGTCGAACTTCGGTGAACGGCCAACTGATACAAGGTCGGCACGCAGCCGGGCATCCTTATGTGCATACACGTTACGTCCTATCTTTATGGTATGGGATTCGTCCGGACGTCTTGATGTGAGCTTTCCGCTATAGGATGCCGTATCTACCACTACCGACATCACCTGAAGCGATGCCGGCATTCCTGATTGGTGATAGAGCAGTTCACGGACTGTGATATCGGACTTCCCTTTGCCACGCAATCCGGGAATATAGCGCTCAACGGGGGCATCAAGGTCAAACAGTCCCAAATCATATGCCTTCATCACCCCAGGAAGAGTCCCAGTGGCCTTTGACACCGAGGCAAGGTCGTATATGGTCCTGTCTGTCACCGGTGTCTTTGAAATATAGTCAGTAGTGCCGAAATTTTTGTCAATAACCACATTCCCTTTCTTGGCAACAAGCAATTGCCCTCCGGGGAAAGCCTTCGTCTTCAATCCTACAGATATGAGCGAGTCGACACGGCGGCTTACGTCAGGGTCCATGCCCTCCGACAGCGGAGAAGTGTATCCCAGGCGCGTCTTCTGTATCCTTACCCCTGTCCCGATAGGGGCTATACCACGTAGATTTACAGGAAGTGAACCGTCAACGTCAATACCCCCGAAAATGGCCTGCGCCGCGTATTCACGCTGATATGGGGTGTCGTCATAGGCCAGGACCAGTGTCCTGCATCCGTCAAGCGAAGGCTTGAATTTGGCCATCCTGTACGGGTTCATAAAGAATACCGGGACAAGCCCTTTGGCATCCTTCAGTGATGCAAAAGCATTACGCGAGGCCTGAGAGTCGGAATAGACAGCTACAATTACTGTATTGTGTGCCTTTATCCTAGACAATGTTGCCGCCGGGATATGTCCGTCATTCACATTGTATATTTCCACATCTGCATATTTCCGGCAGAATTTTCCGAATACGCCGTCCTTGCCGCCAATATTGACAACCGCGATGGAATTATCGGCCAGGCCACCGATAGGCAACAGTCCGGCATCATTACGGACCACCGTCATTGATGCGGCGGCAAGTGAACGTAAAACCGCATCAGCTTCCGGAGAATTCAATGCGGCCTCCATCCCTGCCATAGAAACCGGTGCAGGCCGACTTGAGAGTCCGAGGGCATATTTATAGGCCAGTACCTTGCGGCAACGGGACTCTATCTCAGATCTAGCCACCTTGCCGGAACGCACGGCCGCCATGACGGCATCGATCTCATCGACGGGATTGGACGGACAAAGGAGCACATCAGCACCAGCCATAAGGGCAGCCACACAGTTGCTGCCTTTCATGTCAGCTCCGTGCATTGCCAAGGCATCGGTGTAAACAAGCCCTTTAAAGCCAAGCTTATCCTTAAGCAGTCCCGTCATTATTGTATTCGACAGCGAAGCAGGCTTCCCGGAAGGGTCAAGGGACGGCACTGCCAGATGCCCGACCATAACCCCCGAAAGCCCTGCCCCTATATACTTTTTAAACGGATACAGGTCTATGCTGTCGAGCCTCCCAAGTGTATGCCCGACCATCGGCAGGGTCTTATGGGAATCGGTAGATGTGTCGCCATGTCCAGGAAAATGCTTTGCAACAGACTGTACTCCGCCATCTTCAAGGCCACGTGAATATGCAAGTGCCAATGTAGATACTCGCTCCGGGTCTTCGCCGAAGGAACGGAATCCGATCACGGGGTTGGCCGGATTGGAATTCACATCAACATCAGGCGCAAAATTGACCTGTACACCCATCAACCGGCATTCCCTGGCCATTTCCAGCCCATAGTCATATAGCAGACGGTCGTCCCTTATAGCTCCCAGCGCCATATTATGTGGGAAGCGTGGCGTCTTTTTTATACGCATCGACAATCCCCATTCGCCATCGAAGGTCATCAATACCGGTACTTCTGCGATGCTTTGGGCATAGTTTGTCATATCGATATACTGCTCTATCGAGCCTTGGGAGAACAGCAGTCCCCCTACCCCGTTTTCCTTCACAAGTGTCCGCAGACGCGATTTTGACACGGCCGCCCCAGTGGGGTCGGCCTTAGGGAAAATCAGTTGCGCCACCCTTTGGCGTTCAGTCAGAGTATTGTATACCGAATCCACCCAACGGCGGCATCCGTCGGTATCCGTCTGTTCGATTATCGTAGGCTGCTGCGCCCATGCCTGATGTATCAGAGGGGCAAATGCCCACAACAATATAGCAAATAATTTCATTTTCATATCATCTTATTATTTTGCCTTAAACCGGTTCTCGCCAGAAGGCTTTATCTTCTTACCCTTTAGATCTGTACGGAAATGCGTGAGCAGATCGCGGTACAGCACCTGCGGACTGCGGGCCACAACCTTGCCGTTACGCAAAGACTGCATATAGTCGCCACCGTTTGCCAGATAGTCTATCGTCGCCACCCGATATACCTTGTCCTTGTCCAACGGTTTACCGTCAATCCTGACAGATGTACATTTCTTTGATACCGGTGAATACTCCACCGCAACATTCCGGGAAACGCCATTACCGCCTGTACGCGCCATGACGTCAAGGGCGTCCATCAGATCACTGCCCTTTAGCTCTATCACGGTGGTATAATTGTTGAAAGGCATCATATTTATGACCATACCTTCAGTGATATCACCCTTTGGCAATGATGTGCGAAGGCCTCCCTTATTGATAAGGCCAAGATCGACGTCACCGGCCAGCTGACGGCCACGAGTAACCATATAATCGGCCACAAAATTCAACAATGGGCGTCCGTCCCTGTCAAGGGCTATGGCCGATTCACCTACTTTCAGCGTCATCAGTGAATCCACACCACGGCGGTAAGGCTCTATTATGGCATCAATTTCCGGATCAGCCTTGCCGTCAAGACGTCCATCTACACGGATAAGTGTGTATTCCGGCAAAGCAGACAGGCTATCCAGGTCAATGTCAATCTGCCCTACATAATGCCCACGCTTTCCTGCCTGGGCTACAAGGATTTCACGTCCATCTGCATTTTTCACCCTATGCATATGGCCTGAGGCAGGGTCTACAAGGGTATGTGAATGGCCTCCTATTATAATATCAATATCCTTAGATGCCGCAGCGATATCCAGGTCTCCTGGAGGTTCTGACGGGCTATAGCCAACGTGGGTGACAGCCACAACGGCATCCACCCCCTCCACATCACGCAAATACCGTGCGGTGGAGTTTGCCGCGGCCACGGCATCAAGATATCCGACCCCATCATAGTTGCCTTCTGCTATCATGCCCTCAGGGCGTAGGTTGATTCCCATAAAGCCGATGCGCTTGCCACCGTATGTGCGCACAGCATATTTCTTGAACAGGCCATCAAGCGGCGAACCGTCAAGACGGTAGTTGGTTGACAGCAATTCGGCCTTTGCCCCGGCAAGGTTTCCGGCCAGGGAATCAGCCCCGTTGTCAAATTCATGATTACCCAATATGCGCAAGTCGTATCCAAGGGCATTCATAAGCTTTTCTTCTACCTGGCCGCCTCCGATATTGAAAAACAGTGTACCCTGGACAATGTCCCCTGCATCAATAAGCATTACATTCCTACGCACGGCGCGCACACTGTCCACTACGGCCTTCCGCCGCTGTATGCCACCAAGTCCATCTGCATCAGGATAAATCTGAGAATGGGTGTCATTGGTGTGGAGAAGAACCAGATGTTCAGCGCTGACATTCTGGATACCTCCCATCAAGGCCAGGGCTACCGCCGCCGGCAAAATCTGTCGATATAGATTCATATATATTTGTATATTGATTAATCATAAATAATCACTCACGTCTACGCAACTGCCAAAATGCAACTGCGGCAGCGGCGGCAACATTTAGGGAATCGACCCCGTGCGACATGGGTATGCGCACAACATAGTCGGCGGACGCAACCGCTTCCCGGCTCAGACCGTCGCCCTCTGTGCCCATAATCACAGCCAACTTAGTTTCGGAGGCAAGTTTCGGGTCATCAATAGATACAGAATTGTCTGTAAGGGCCATAGCCGCAGTCTTGAAGCCAAGTGGCTTCAGGGAATCGGGACTGTCAATCCTCGTCCAGGGGACAAGGAACACCGAGCCCATTGACACCCTGACCGCACGGCGGTTAAGCGGATCGCAGGAAGCAGGCGTGAGCAGAACAGCATCAATCCCCAATGCCGCCGCAGAACGGAATATAGCGCCTATGTTGGTGGTATCGACCACCCCATCGATGACTACCACACGCCTGGCGTCACGGCATACTTCACTGACATCCAGCGCCTCGGGCCTATGCATGGCGCACAGCACGCCGCGCGTAAGCGTATAGCCTGTGAGCGATGCCAATATCTCCCGGCCGCCTGTATATACCGGGATGTCGCCACACCTGTCTATTATACCGGAAGCATCTCCACATATGTGCCGCCTTTCGCACAGAAGGGATAGCGGCCTGTATCCGGCATCAAGAGCCACGTTTATAACCTTGGGGCTCTCGGCGATAAAAATCCCGCGCGAAGGGTCGAGCCTGCTGCGCAATTGCGCCTCTGTCAACGAGCCGTAGACCTCGACACCAGGCTGGGTTAAGGATGTAATCTCAATAATTGCCATTTTCTATCCTGTCTTGTTTCAATATGACAAAGTTAATCACCTTAGGCCGAATATGCAACCCTGCATGACGCATTGATTATTTTAACATTTCCCGGCTGTGATTGTTTTTTCAGAGCCTATTCATATCCAGTAATTTTCAGCGGCAAAAAAGGATTCCATGGCCATTGTCAATAATTGCAAAATGACAACGGTATTCATATCTTTGCAAAATCAAATAAATTATAAACGAAAAAAATGAAACTGGGACATGGACAAGATAATAACAAGCCGATATAATTCGCCTTGCGGGGAGCTATTGCTCGGTTCGTATGGAGATAGGCTATGTATGTGCGACTGGCGGTCAGGACGCCACCATGATATTGTATCCGGCAGGCTCAGACGGATGTTGCATACGGGATTTGAAGACGGCTTGTCTCATGTAATTGAAATGGCAATAATGCAGTTGGACGGATATTTTGCCGGAAAACGGCGCATATTCGATGTGCCACTGCTGTTTGCCGGCACTGATTTCCAAAAGAGGGTGTGGTATGAATTGTCCGTAGTCCCATACGGCAGGACCATCTCATATGGGGAATTGGCCACCATGATAGGTATGCCTAAAGCGGTACGTGCCGTGGCAAACGCCAATGCGGCAAACGCCATATCGATATTCGCCCCATGCCACCGTGTCATAGGCGCTGACCGCTCCCTGACCGGATATGGCGGCGGATTGGATGCAAAAAAATATCTACTGAACCTAGAGCGCCAGCCAGAAACATGCTGCCGCCTGCAAGAGGAACATCCTAATGGATATCAAAAATTATAGCCGAATGCCACCCTTGCCACATTCTCATGAAGAGTTATAGGACTGTGCATCATATTGACAAGTCCGAAATATCCTATTATTGAGATGTGGAATCTATTGATGTCAAGTCCAGCCCCTACACCCCAGAGGAAATTGAACCTTTTGTGGCCGCCTGCCGATGTATACAGGTTGACGGGCAGCCCCAACTCCTTATATCTGTCTCCCGATACCCTGGCGGTAAACCCATATGTCAATTCCGGGCCGGTCAATATGCTGATACCGGCATTCTCCCATATATCGAAACGATAACCTATGGTAAGAGGCATCCTGACACCAAACTTTCTTATATCGGCATCTACAGACTGCGGCGAATCTGAGCTACCGTTATCAGCGTAAAGGTCATCTATTACATAAGTGTCATAATATAACGACATCCCCGGCTCAAAGAAAAGGTTGGCAAAGACCGGCAGATGGTATACTGCCCCTACTGATCCGCCGTAGCCTTGACCGAACATCTTCACCTTATATCCGTTTGTCTCCATATCTCCGGGTATGCTTATGTCGAAAGATCCCCTTATCCCCCAATATGGTCGGTTGTCCGGATTATTGAATACCGGATTTTGTGCAAAAGCGGACATGAAAAATATAAGGATTGCAGAAATGGCGATATTGCGTCTCATAATTATATGTTTTATGAAATAAACGTCCATTCTCTAAAAAATAGTATATGAAAGTTGCATAAATGAAAAATTATTTTTACATTCATGCAAAATTTAACAACTATATATAAAAAGGCTTGACAAATAGATTTCCGGCCGCTATAATTCAATCATACTGCAGTATCAAATTTATCCCAACCTGATATCCTCACGCTATTAAAGATAGTGTAACGCCATGATACTGAGGTGAAACGTAAAACAATATGAGCAGACGCCCGATACCCGATACAAACCGCAATTACAGCTCTATTGTCAATATCCCTGACGGCAGCCAGTTGTGACTGGAATATAAAACAAGCGTTCAACCAAATCTAAATACCTGAATATTTGTGGAATAATAAACTTCAACCATCAAAATTTTTCCACTTGTAGAAGAACTTCTTTTAAAAGTATTTGATTAATAACCCAATTAATCACAAAGAGATGAAAAAATCTAATATCGAACACGAAGATTGAATATCAATTGGAAAAATTTCACTTTTATAAAACACAAGCGCACAATCACTTAATGTTATTATTTATGAAAGCAAAAATCACTTTTTTAAGCCTGATGCTATGCTGCCTATTCCCAGCGACATCATTCGCCCAGATAATGCAAGTTGTTACCCAACAAGACGCTCTGGCTATCGCTCAAACCGCATCTGATGCCGTACGGCTAAATGACAACCATATATATAGTGATGATACTGCTGATGCGCCGGTTGCCGAGAGCTTTCTTAATATGATTTCCGCTAAAAAGTTTATTGCACGCAATGATATAAAGAAATCGGTAGGCGATAGCGAACAATCATATAAGGATGTGACGTTAACTGAGCCAGGGACGTTGTCGGATGTTGCAGGGTCAGACATCTACGGCATTGATTCTATTGTTGTCAGAGGGCCAATAAACGGCTCTGATTTCCACACACTTTGGAGTGCTTCTCTTGATGGAAGACTGTCTGTAATCAACCTTGAAAATGCCTCCATTGAAAATGAGACTATTCCAAAACATGCATTCTGGGATGGCAAAGAACAACTTTCAGGTCCAGGGATATATGTGATATCCCTAAGGAAAATAATATTGCCGGATAACATCAAGGTGATAGGCGAATCTGCTTTCGTTTATGCCGTCCACCTGGAATCTATCAATATCCCATCTAAACTGCAAGAACTTAGAAGGGAATGCTTTTATGAATGCAGAGCATTGAAATCTCCACTGGTATTTCCAAAGGGAGTGACAGAAATTCCGATTCAGTGTTTTTTTAATTGCGAGCATCTGGGTGAAATAATACTCCACTCTACCATAAAGCACATAGGGGAGGGGGCTTTTATGCAGTCTAAAATAAAAAGTATCAATTTGCCTAAAGGCCTGCTATCGATAGGGAATAATGCGTTTTATGGAAGCTCATTCGAAGAGCTTACGATACCCGCCTCTTGTCAGTACATTGGGAAAAACGCATTTGCAGGCAATTATGAATTAAAAAAGGTTAGCCTAAATTTCGGAGTGAGGGTCATCCCGGAGGGCTTTGTCAGCAGAGCCCATTGGCTAAAGGAAGTTATCATCCCCGAGTCAATTGAAGTAATTGATCGCAATGCATTTGAAGGCTGTCATGAATTAATGGACATATCATTGCCTGAAGGATTAAAGGAGATTAAATGTGATGCTTTTACCAACTGTAAAGCGCTCAAAAAATTGATATTCCCTTCCTCATTAACATTTATAGAGAGCAGGCAGGCACTTCAATCTTTGGAAGCGGTATATTGCAAAGCCCTGATTCCTCCTACATGTCATGATATAACTTTTAGTGGCTCTCCGAACGATATACCGGTGTACGTCCCGGTGGGTACATCCGAGCTATACGCATCGGCTACCGGATGGAATCATTTTACTAATTTTATAGAGACCGATGATTTTTCGACATCTTCGATACAAGAAATAAGTGTCGACAACAAGGATGGAGACAATGATTTCTACGACTTGACAGGCAGAAGGATCGTGCATCCAATCCCGGGTCAGCTTTATATCCATAATGGCAAAAAAATCATATTCCAAGCAGGGAATTAGGCAGTACCGTAATGTGATATAGGTGGCTAAACAACATGGGCTGCGCGTCAATTACGCGCAGCCCATTGCTTGATTTTTGGTATAAGGATTAGAAAAGCTTCTCGGGATATGTACCGTTGGAATGCAATTCTGCAAATTTTTCCACAACGCCAGGACGGTCGGCTGCATATGTGACACCGAACCAGCGGGAGTCGGTGTCGAGCACCTTAACTGTGGCCTCGCCTGAGTTGATCAGGGTGTCGATTGCCAGCGGAATAAAGTATTCGGCCTTCGGGGTATTGATGTCGCGGTCAAGGAAATTACGGAACTCGCGGTCGGAGTAATCAAAATAATCAGGAGTGAAGCCCCAAAGGTTCATAGACACGGGTGTGGCCGGGTCAAGTGTCTGGAGTTCACCGTTCTCATCAGTGAATACAATGTTACCATTCTCATCGTAAGATATGGCGGTGCGTTCAACAACAGATGTCAGCAACCCATCCTTTGTCTGGCATACACCGCGGGCAACTGATCCGTTTTCGGTCATAGTGTTGCCTACACGGAAGCCAACCATACAGTAGTCGCCTTTGCGGTCGCGGGTGCGTGAAAGCTCCTGTGCTATTACGCGGAATGCATCGCGGCCATAGAAATCATCGGCATTTATGACGGCAAACGGTTCGTTGATGACTTCACGCCCCATCAGCACCGCATGGTTAGTGCCCCAAGGCTTAGTGCGGTCGGCCGGACATGTGTATCCTTCGGGCAGCTTATCGGTGGACTGGAATACGACCTCCACAGGGATATGCCCTTCATATTTGGAAAGTATCTTTTCACGGAAGTCTTGTTCAAAGTCCTTACGTATTACGAATACTACTTTCCCGAATCCAGAATTGATGGCGTCATAGATAGAATAGTCCATGATTGTCTCGCCGTGAGGGCCTAGAGGGTCCAACTGCTTAAGGCCTCCGTATCGGCTGCCCATTCCTGCTGCAAGTACAAATAGTGTAGGTTTCATTATTATTTTACAGAAAATTTAAATTGTATTGTCCTATTGTATTCTTCTTCTGGAGAGAGCACTGTTGACGGGAATTCCGGATGGTTGGGTGCATCCGGAAAATCCTGGCATTCGATCGATATGGCATCGTAGTCATTATATTTATACCCGTCCTTCCCCTGTGGCGCATCACCGATCCAACATCCAGCATATACATGCACGATGGGCTGGTCGGTGCATATTTCCAACTTACGGCCGCTCACCGGATCTGTCATCGTTGCCGCCAACTGGATCTTTCCAGGAACGTAATCCCGTATAACCCATGAATTGTCAATGCCCTTGCCGTTTTTAAGCGCAGGGAAATCGGCAAAGAAGTCACGGCGCACCGGATGCGCATCCACAAAGTCGAGAGGAGTGCCGGCAACAGGATCGATACGTCCGAAAGGCACAAGGGTCTCATCGGTAGGCACATATGTATCGGCCTCCAATTTCAAAATATGGTCAAGGGCAGTGCCGCTGTTGTGTCCTCCAAGATTGAAGTAGGCGTGATTGGTAAGGTTGAGCACAGTACGGGCGTCAGTGGTAGCCCTCATGTTAAGGGTCAGCACATTGTCTTCGCTCCAACGGTATGTGGCTGTCACTGTAAGAGTCCCGGGATAGTGTTCTTCCCCATCCGGAGAGACACGTGAGAACTCCACGCCGTCCTCAAGCAATTTTGCATCCCATATGCGGTTCTGGAAACCTTCCGGGCCGCCATGGAGTGCATTCGGTCCATTGTTTATGGCCAATGAATACTCAACGCCGTCAATCGAGAATCTGCCCTGCCCTATACGCCCGGCATAACGCCCGGGTATTTTACCGGAACATGGCCCGTCATAAAAATAATCAAGCGGATCGGCATAGCCCATGGCTACGTCTGCCATCTTGCCAGAGGCATCAGGCACATTTACAGATACAATACCCGCCCCGATATTGCCAAGGGTTACAGAAGCCCCTGAAGCGTTCCTGATTGTATACAGTGTCACTTCCCCTTTGGGAGAAGTGACACTTTTTGTGGTTATGTCCATTTTACAGATTGGATTTTTGTTTTCAGCATTTATGTGCACCGTCACTTATTATTACGGGATATATCTTCGGTTCATGACCATAACGTCCGTTGAACTCATGTGTGACCGTAGATATGAACTGGTCGTAGATGTCGTTCTTGACAAGGTTGATGGTGCATCCACCAAAACCTCCGCCCATGATCCTTGACCCTGTCACACCGCAACGGCGAGCTATGTCATTAAGGTAGTCAAGTTCTTCACATGACACCTCATAGTCCTTGGAGAGACCTTCATGCGTCTCATACATCTTGCGTCCTACGGTCTCGCAGTCGCCGCGCTGGAGGGCATCGCAGACATCAAGCACACGCTGCTTTTCTTCAATCACAAATTTGGCACGGAAATAATCCTCTGCTGAAATCTCGCCTTTTATGGCGTCCAGCGCTTCTTTTGTGGCATCTCGGAGTGTGTCAATACCCAATTTTGCGGCAACCCTCTCGCATGACTGGCGGCGCTTGTTGTAAGGAGAATCCACCAGGGCATGCTTAACCTGTGAGTCGACCAGCACAAGCTTATATCCTGTGATATTAAAAGGGAAATATTCATATTCCATAGAACGGCAGTCAAGGCGCATCAGATGGCCTTTTTTGCCGAAAACGGAAGCGAACTGGTCCATGATACCGCAATTGACCCCGCAATAATTGTGTTCGGTAGACTGTCCGATCTTTGCAAGTTCAAACTTGTCGATGCTATTGCCGTTGAACAAATCGTTGAGAGCAAACGCGAAGCAACTTTCCAAAGCCGCAGAGGACGAAAGGCCCGCCCCAAGAGGCACATTCCCGGCAAATACTGCATCAAACCCCTTTACGTTTCCTCCACGCTTTATAATTTCGCGGCAGACACCGAATATATACCGTGCCCATTGCTGTGCAGGCGCATCTTTCTCCTCAAGGCCGAATTCGACATTTTCATTTATGTCAACTGAGAACACACGTACCTTGTCTGTCCCGTTGGGGCGTATGTCGGCCATTATCACTTTGTCGATCGCTCCTGGAAACACGAAACCGCCGTTATAGTCAGTGTGCTCCCCTATAAGATTGATACGGCCGGCAGAGGCATACATCGTGCCCTCGCCGCCAAAACGCTTTTCAAATTCTTGCTTGATCGTCTTTTCCATGTCAGGAATTTATTTTGGGTAGTAAATTAAAGGTGTATTATTTTCCTACAAAATTGACGATTTTTTCTGAGGTAAAAAAATATTTACGGGAATTGTATCACTTTTTTTAATCCTCCTTTTGTCTCTCAAAAAACGCCGCTTTTATAAGCGTCTTATATTTAACCGTTTAAAACTTTTACATTCACTTATTTCGTGGTACGCATTAACTAAGTCAGGAATGCTTCATAATTTGGGACGATGGATGCATATAAACACTCCACTATGATGCGGTGGTGAAATTAATCCCATTTGTAATCTTGAGGCACTTCGTTTTTTAAAGCCGGACCGAATTCATACCCTTGCTGTCCGAACCATTCTTTCTTTTGAAGCAAGTTTTGGTAAAAACGGGTAAAGTCCAATGGTTCTCCCTGATGCCACATCTGTTCGGCCAGTCCAATGATGCGGGGAAACAGTCGTTGGTCTATCATGCGTTCCGTTACTACATCATCTGTCCATAATGCGCAGCTCATACCGAGGATCAATGGATTATTTTCATTGTATGCCTTGTTAGAGGGATTGTCCAGATACAAGTCTTTCAAATCGAAAGTGCGTTCTTTCGCGTATCCCCGCCACGGGGTGAGCGGAAAGTTCAGATACGTATAGTAGTTGGAACTGCAAATGACCGGATAGTTGTGCCTAAGCGCATTGCGTAGCGCCAAGTCTTTGTGGCCGCGGTAGTTCCACCATTGAATGACTGTGTTGTCGGGCAGTGGATATCCGTCCTGATAAACCACATCTCCCCAGAATATGGCTTTGCGCCCTTTCTGCTTCAGGTGGCTGGCCATCTGTGTGGAAAACCAAAGCTGGAGGTCGTGACTGTCTTTCAGGCCCAATGCTGCGATTCTATTTTGGCAGTCTTCGCATTTGTTCCAATTCCCTTTTGGTGCTTCGTCGCCACCCAAATGGATGTAGGGAGAGGGGAAAAGCTCACATACTTCATCCAATACGTTTTTCAGAAAAGTCAGAACCTCTTCTTTCCCGGCACAAAATATGTTTTGGGTGAATCCATGTTGCGGCACTTCGACAGGCTGCCCGAAACAACCCAGCTCCGGATGGGCGGAAAGAGCGGCTTCCGCATGTCCCGGCATATCTATCTCAGGCACGATGGTGATGTTGCGCTGGCTGGCATATCTGATAACCTCACGTATCTCTTCCTGTGTGTAGAATCCGTGTTGTTCTTCACCATTTCCTACCGAGCCTCCTACTTGGGCAAGGCGCGGATACCGCTTGATTTCTATCCGCCATCCCAGTCCTTCCGTCAGATGCCAGTGGAAATAGTTCATTTTAAGCAGGGACGCCATGTCGATATACTTTTTGATGGTGGATATCCGCTGGTACTGGCGTCCGGAATCCAGCAGGAAGCAGCGCCACTGCATACGTGGGCTGTCGGTGATGTCGGCACAGGTAAATGTAAGTTTCCCTGACTGGCCCGAAACCCATTGCCGCAGGGTCTGCACAGCATAGATAAATCCTCTTTCACCGGAAGCGGCTATTGTCATCTGTTTCGGATTGATACTTATCTTATATCCTTCAGGCGGAAGCGACGGGTCGTCCATCCAACAGATGTGGGCATCGGATGCGTTGGATTCCCATTTGAAGGAAGTGTTGTGGAGCACCTCGCTACGAAAAAAGCTTACGTAAAATGCAGTAGTGTCCGTAATGTACACGGAAATGTCCTTCCGTAAGGTGAGTTTGCCTTTTTTCATTTCCACTTGGCTGGGGGATGGAAATACGATTTGACCGCACGCGATGGCTGTATAGGATACTAGCAGGAGAAGTATGGACAGACGGTGTTTCATACAGGTTATCTTGACAATGATTATCTGTTGGCAAAGTTAAGAATAAAGAGATGGTCTCAAAAATAATATACTCTTTTTATTATCTATTTTGGTCAATCAGCAAAACAAACCCGTGCCTTTTTCCGTTAACACCTAACAAGCCATAAAAACATTAATTATCAAATTGGACAATATGAAAATTTCTACAGCCTTGGCCGCAATAGGCGCAACATTGTTTATGACAGCCTGTGGTAATGAGCTAGACTCCCTGCCTGGCCTATGGGAAGGAACTCCTGTAACATTGGGGGCAGTAAGCCAGATGAACTCCACAGCCAATATAAGCATGGAATTCAACACATCACCTGGAAACGGGCATACCGGGACTGTGACCCTCCGGGCATTGATAAACATGGAGGAGGCTACCGTCCCGCAATTTGACGGAATGGTGGAGAGCTATGCCCTCAATGTTGCCGGTACGGCCATGATGAACGGGAAATATGCAATAGTAGATGATGACGAGGTTGCCATAACGCTTGACCCGACATCGCTGACTGTAAACGTAGACCCCCAAGCCATCAAATACCAGTCGAATATCTTCACTGAGTCTCAAAAACCTACAGTCGACTCTCTGTTACCGGCAGCGGCAAGCCATCTCGCATCTGTAATCCGTCCCCAGATAAGCCGAGAGTTCCTTCAATATTCAATGCTTGATGATGTGAAGATAAAAAATGGTGACATAATGTCGTGCGAAATCGCTGACCGTGACTATACTTTCCGCAAAATCGCTACAGAATAAGCCTCTTACAAAGCTCGATTTTATACAGGTAGGTAATCCCCGGATACAATGAACTGCACCCCAAAAGTTAGACACAAAACTTTTGGGGTGCATTATGTATAGAC
>ERZ777011.730-NODE-730-length-46068-cov-7.992307_pt1 | contig 46068 bp, 39 predicted proteins | sample MGYA00374964_ERZ777011 | MGnify/ENA primary metagenome ERZ777011 (study PRJEB29310, sample SAMD00008975) | mouse gut metagenome | study: EMG produced TPA metagenomics assembly of the Metagenome analysis of fecal microbiota from mouse which was promoted...
TTATTAATTCAATTTTTTTCACAAACCTCTTGACTATTTATAGTTTGTCATCTCCTCTCTCTTCCTCAGTGAAAAACACTCCTATCTTTTCTCTCCTCTTGCAAAACGGCGGTAAACTATATAAAATATAGTTTGACAGATTCTATTCTCAAGAATAATAAAAGGAGCGCCCCTATGATTGAAACGCGTTTGCTGCAGTATTTTCTTGCCGTTGCCGAAGAGCAGAGCATTACAAAGGCCGCAGAATATCTCCATATTTCCCAGCCCACGCTGTCCAAACAGATGATGGATCTGGAAGAAAATTTAGGCAGGCAGCTCCTAATACGCGGCAGAAAAAAAGTTACGCTGACCGAAGACGGTATCTTTCTGCGCGGCCGCGCCAGAGAAATCATTTCGCTGATGGACAAAACCGAAAGCGCCTTCCGTGAAAATGAAAAGAGCATCTCCGGCGATGTCTATATAGGCTGCGGCGAGTACCGTTCCACTTTTCCTGTCATGCAGATCATCCGTACAGTACAGGAAGAATATCCCGACATTTGTTTCCATTTCTTCAGCGGCAATGCGGACGCCATCATCGAGCGGCTGGATAAAGGTCTTTTGGATATGGGACTTTTGCTGGCTCCTGAAATCAATCCACACTACCATTGCCAAAAACTTCCGTTACGCGAAGCGTGGGGTATCCTCATGCGTAAGGACTCTCCCCTTGCCGGCAAAAAAGACATTTCCCTGACGGATCTCGCCGCTCTCCCGTTGATCATGCCAAATCAGACCTCCAACAGCGGCCGCCTGACCGCATCCTTCGCAGATGCAATGATAAAACCGAATATCGTCTGCACTTACAATCTGGTCTATAACGCTGGGCTTATGGTGGAAGCCGGAATCGGTTATGCCCTGTGCATTGATGAGCTGATCAACACGGCCGGCAGCCATCCGCTGACGTTTCGTCCATTGTCTCCCTCGCTTTATTCGGACGTATATCTCTTCACCAAAAAATATCAGGTTTTTTCCAAAGCTGCAAAACTGTTCCTAAATCATCTGGAGAAAAATATGGGCAGCTTGTAAGATCTTCTTCAGCATGACCGGTCTTTGTGGTCCCTGTCAAACATATTTATCCCGCCCTCATGTGTGTTTCTGTCCGGAGTACGACCTCCCCGCTGCACTCCATCACAGCGTCACCGCGGATGATCTCGCCCACACTGTCCGCAGTGATCCTGCCGGATCTCGGATTTTTCACGGAAAGGATATGCCCCTTTATATCCGCGTCCACATCCGAATATTCAAAGGCCAGATCCGCGTCTTCCATCGTACAATTTACAAGTTTCAGATTTTTGCAGTAACACAGAGGCTGCGTACCGACAATTTTGCAATCTATCAGTGTCAGGTTCTCGGAAAACCATCCCAGATACTCTCCCTTTACAACACTGTTTTTCACCGTAACATTCCGGCTGTGCCAAAATGCGTCCTTCGTGTCAAGCTCACAATCCTCTATTTCCAGATTTTCCATATACTGAAAAGAATATTTCCCTTTCATTTTAACGCCTTGCAGTTTCACATCCCTGCTGTCCATAAATAAGTATTCGGACACAATATCCGTATCGATCAGCGTAATATCTCTGGATTTCCATCCAAACTCCTGAGAGTCCACCCTGCACCGTTCCAACCGGATATCGGAGCACTCCCGCACTGCCTTTATACCTCCCAATACGCTGTCCGTAATAGTTCCGTTTTCCGCATACCAAATCGCTGCCCTCGTTTTCTCATCCATAGCGGACTGCTCCATAACAAATCCTTTCACATGCCACAAAGGATAGCGCAGAGAAAACCTGCAGTTTTTGATCCTCACGTCCATAGACTCTTTCAAGACAGATTCCCCGTCGGCCGGACCTGCAAACACACAATCCGACACGTCCCCATTCTGTAAATGGTACAATGCCCGCTCCTCATCAAAGCACTTTCCGGTAATATTTATCCTTGTCATATTTTTTAATCCTCCATCGTACCTAAAGTTTAAACCCATTTATCTCTAATAGCAAATACCTATATTGCATGCTGCTGCATTGATTTTGGAAATGTATGCTGTGCTAGGTTCCTCATCATTACTGCCCCACCCCCAAAAATTCCCATAACATGAAAAAAGTCTGTTTCGGGCATACTATCCCCATGAAAAAACAGACCAGTCAGCCAAACTTTAAAACCTTATCCAAACCCCGCTTCAAATTCACGCAGGAGTTTATCTTTTTGCTGCTCTTTTATTTTTTTACGGCTTCCTTATTCGGTTTTTTGTGGGAAGTCTTGATTTTCCTTGTAAAAGAGGGACACTTCAGAAACCGGGGCTTCCTCTACGGGCCGTGGCTTCCCGTTTACGGCAGCGGCGCTATCCTGATCTATCTCCTGCTCTGCAAACTAAAGGAACACCCTGAAAAAGCATTTTTGTATTCCCTTTTGATCGGAACTTCTCTGGAACTGCTGATCGGATGGATTCTGGACTTTTTCTGGGGGCTGCGGTACTGGGATTATACCGGTTCCCTGTTTTGTTTTCGCGGATATATTTGTCTTGCTTCCGCTCTGGGTATCGGATTCGCGGGCTGTCTTTGGATCTGTCTGCTGTCCTCGCCTCTCCAAAAATTCTGGTTCTCCGTTCCCGAAAAAATCAGACGTTTCGGCCTGATCATCCTGTCTCTCCTGTTCCTTCTGGATTGCGCGGTCTCCCTTATCTTTCCGAATACCGGCCGGGGCATCACTTTCTCCCGGTAACAGACCTGCGCCCCGCCGGTCTTTCCGGAATTTTTACAGAAAAAACGGCGCAACCTCTTTTGATCACGCCGCCATATTTTTTAATCACTCCGTCCCATGCTGATGCAGATATTTCTCTCTTGTCGCCAGACCACCCCGGATATGACGCTCTGATTTATTTACATCCAACACTGACCGCACCTGCTTTGCCAATGCCGGATTGATTGCCGCAAGCCTGTCGGTTACGTCCTTATGTACCGTACTCTTGCTTATCCCGAACTCTCTCGCCGTCTGCCTTACCGTTGCATTATTTTCCACAATATAGCCTGCCACAGCGATGACACGCTCATGAAGCAAATCACCTGACTTGCCGTAAACTTCCGCTTTGCCGCAAGTCTTTGATTTGTTTTTCGTCATATAAAAAATCCCCCCGCCATGCTTTGTTACATCTTATGCCGGGCGGGCGGGATTTATTACATTATGCAGTTTTATATCTTTTCTGCCAGTTTCTTCTTACTGATGACCGGTTCGCAGGTGAGATCCACCCCCAGCTGTCTGAATGTTTTCATATCAACTTCCGAAAGCATCACCGACGTATGCACCTGACAATTCTTCAGATTCGGAAGCTGCTTTAACGCCGCCCCGGCATTCGGATCCCCGACAGCTGCAAGAGTCAGAGCAATCAACACCTCATCCGTGTGGAGTCTGGGATTCTTCCCGCCCAGATACCGTACTTTTAACTCCTGAATCGGCTCAATCGCCTCCGGACTGATCAATTTTACATTGTGATCGATCCCGGCAAGGAATTTCAGGGCATTCAACAAAAGCGCTGCGGATGCTCCCAGAAAATCTGTCGTTTTAGATGTGATGATGTGCCCGTCCGGCAATTCTATTGCCGCCGCCGGCAGTCCCGTCTCTTCCGCCCGCTTCTTCGCCGCCACCGTGACATTTCTGTCTGCGGTCGTGATTTTTGCCTGTTTCATCAAAAGCTCTATCTTATATATTTCATTTTCCGCCGTTTCTTCCTTGACAACCTTTCCGGCCGCCGCATAGTAGCGGCGAATGATCTCCATACAAGAGGCCTCTCTGCATGCCTCGTCGTCCGTAATGCAGTTTGCAATCATATTGACGCCCATATCCGTCGGAGACTTGTAGATACATTCCCCGTAGATTCCCTCAAAGATAGCGCTGAGCACCGGAAATATTTCTATATCCCGGTTATAATTTACGGTTGTCTCTCCATAAGCTTCCAAATGGAAAGGATCGATCATATTGATATCATTCAAATCCGCTGTAGCCGCCTCGTATGCTAAATTCACCGGGTGTTTCAACGGCAGGTTCCAGATTGGAAACGTCTCAAACTTCGCGTATCCGGCCTTGATCCCCCGCAGGCTGTCGTGGTAAAGCTGTGAAAGACAGGTGGCCATTTTCCCGCTGCCCGGCCCCGGCGCCGTGACCACCACAAGCGGTCTCGTCGTCTCGATATAATCGTTATGCCCAAACCCCTCCGAACTGACGATCAACGGAATGTTCGACGGATAGCCCTCTATCATATAATGCATGTAGACACGGATGCTCTTCTTTTCCAGCCGATGCTTAAACTGCACCGCGCCGGCCTGTCCGCTGAAGTGAGTGATTACAACGCTTCCCACCAAAAAGCCGCGTCCCTCAAACTCCGCAATCAGGCGCAATACATCCTCATCATAAGTGATTCCCAGATCGCCTCTCTTCTTATTTTTCTCAATATCCATCGCGCTGATGACAAGCACGATCTCCGCCATATCGGAAATCTCCATCAACATTTTTAATTTTGCATCCGGCACAAATCCCGGCAATACTCTGGAGGCGTGATAATCATCGAAAAGCTTTCCGCCAAACTCCAGATAAAGCTTATCGCCAAACTGCCCTATCCTGTCCTTGATATGCTGGGATTGTATTTTTACATATTTTTCATGGTCAAACCCTGTTCTCATCCTACTGCCCTCATATGTCAAAATTTTGTGCCTCTTGCCCACCCATCCATTTTCCCACAAACCCTCAAAATTTTCAACCCAAAAGACGCTTTGAATTTTTACATTTTTGCTTGCATTTCCCTGCATAATTTTATAAAATGTCCACGGTGGCAAACGAAAAGATGCTTTCCGGTATCTGATTTTTCCGTAAATACTGCCGAAAAGGCTGAAAGGGAGAAGGCAAAGAATATGATCAAACTCATCGCAAGCGATTTGGACGGTACATTAGTCTCCGGGAATATGGCAAAACTGCCCGAGGAATTTCCCGCTCTTGTCAGAGAATTGAAAGAAAGAGGTATTCTTTTTGCTGCTGCCAGCGGCAGGCAATACCATAATCTCAGACGGCTCTTTGCGGAAGTAAAGGACGATATCGCTTACATTTGTGAAAACGGCGCGCTCACCGTATATCAGGATAAAATATTACACAAAACGGAAATCCCAACCGAGACCGCCTCCTTGATCATTCGGCGTCTCGAGGAGGAGCCTGACACAGAAGTTCTGGTCTCCGGCGCATTCTGCTCCTACATCAATCCGAAGGATCCTTATTTTGAACAATATATCAAAGATATGGGCAACGAATATAAAGTTATACCGAATCTCACCGACATCGGCGAACCGGTCATCAAGCTTGCCCTTTTTGAAAAAGCCGGAACAGAAGACCGAGAAAGACAATCCTACTGGCAGAATCAGTTTTCACGCTCTGAATCCTTTCCTTTCGATGTCAAAGTCGTGACCTCCGGCTCTTTATGGCTGGATTTCCTTTTCCCGAATTCTGACAAAGGGACCGGTATCAAGGCACTCGCTGGCCATCTCGGCCTGCGCCGCGAAGAAATCCTCTCTTTTGGCGATAATTTCAATGATATCGAAATGTTTCAGGCCAGCGGCATCAGCGTTGCTGTGGAGAATGCCCGCCCCGGTATCGCCGAACTGTGTGATTATACGACCCCCTCGGTTGTGGAGTTTATTGAGGAGATGTTGGCGGCTTCTGCAGATAGTTCCGCGCCGCAGCTTCGTCTAACTGATACAGTTTGCATATCTGGGCAATGATTTCAGACTCCGGCATTTTAAGATCACAGAAAACTTGCACCATCCCTCTGATTGCCCGCTCCTGATCTTCCTTCATCTTTATCACTTCTTTTTTCTGCGCATCTATCTGTTCTTTCTGTGCATCCAGCTCTTCTTTCTGTGCATTTATCTTCTCTTTCTGTGCGTTTAACTCTTCCTTCCGCGCGTTTAGTTCCTCTTTCTGCGCGTCCATTATCTCTTGCTGCTCGTCAATCATATACTGTACCGTATTCCTGTCAAGTTCATACAATTCTTTCGAGAACATATCCATCACCTTCTCCGCATTCAAGCATATTTCATAGCCCTCCCTGTAGATCTCACAAAACTCCGGATAGACTTCTATCAATAATATAATTGTCTCCGGATTCTCGCAGGAAAGCAACGTCAACCATGCATCTCTTTTATTCGTTATACCTCTATTTTGCTGACTTTTCCGGAAGATGTCAAGTGGTATAAACAGATACTGTAAAGGCCTTTTTTATCTCTTTTTTGTAAAATTTCCAAAGGAACAACCAGAAAAATTTCTACATACTTTTCAATGGGCTTACGGTTCCATCGTCTTACTTCCTCAAACATCGCCACCGTGCAGATAATTACTGTAATACCCTGATCTACCGGCATTTTACAGATAGCACAGTATTTTTTTGCACTTATCATCCTTTCCTTCTCAGAGTATCCGCTTCCCACTAAATCTTTCAGCACATCACCGTCCATATCCTCCTTCAGATCATCCGGGACATCTGACGGGAATCCCCTTAAAATCAGTTCCCCGTTTTTAAGTCTATAATACTCCCAATACTTCCATCTTCCACCCATCCGCATGCCTTTTCATAATCCGCATTTGTATCAAACTCTATCCATCCATTATGAAACCGCTCTGCTCTCACACTTTTTCCCGATTCAATGATTGCCTGCAGCAAATCCGTCATGTATGCTTTCCTGATCGGCTTGCCCGATTGTTTCCAAGGTCTATTCTCATAATTTAAGTACGCCTCTTTCAAAATCTCCTGTATATGCCTTAAGCCTTTCTTTGAAAACTTTAACAGTCCCACATACCGTGCATCAATATTTTCAATCTCCGGATTCTCCAAGCCGAGTTCAATGATATTGTCTTCACTGTCAATCGACAAACTTTCCGTGTCAAAGTCCACTTTTCCGTAACGCTTTTCCCAATACCCTTTCCAGTCGTCGTCAACCGCAACCGCATAATCAGCCGCTGAACCAATCATTCCCCTCAACATATTCTCCTCAAACAAAATATCCGAATAACTTACGATCATATCATCCGTAAATTCTTCTTGTGCTGTGATGAGAGATTCCACCATATTCGTGTTTGCATAATCTTCATTTGTATAATATGAAACTCCGTCATAATCAATCTTCTCCGCCGCAAAACCGCGCACGATGATAATTTCATGAATACCGCATTGCCTATACAGTTCAATCTGTCTCTCAATGATTGTTTTTCCCATAAAGGAAAGCATTCCTTTAGGCAGATTTTCTGTATATTTTTTCAATCTTGTCCCCTGTCCTGCTGCCAAAATAATAGCTTTCACCGGCATACCCTCCATTCTCAGCACTCTTCACACGCAAGCAGCTCTTCCAAATTTCTCCATTCTCCTTTTTCAACCCCCGGAATGCAAGCGCTTTTCTCAATACACTCTTCGTATATTCTTATAAACTCATTTAATTTGTCTTCTGATTTTGAAATGACAATCGATACCCTTACTGTATTTTTTCCGTCTTTTTCATGCTGCATATTCGCCGTACAATATTTTGAATAAAGTTTTTTATTTTTCAATCCCGACACTAATTGCGGCAGCGAAACAATATAAACACTCTTCCCCGTCCCATATACGGACACCAGTGTTTCATTCTCAAGTGTAACGCTCAGTCTATTATATATGGATAACTCCGACAGCATCGCAACCCCGACTATATCTTCCGCCTCCCGCACCGCATAACGCACGCTGACGCTCAAGCCGTAAAAGAGCGAAAGTCCCTCTTTCCATTTTGTCTTTACCGCCTGTATCACACCTGCAATTGTTTCTTCTGTTACAAAGTCCATTTTAATGTCGCTATGGAAACTTGCCGCCCCCTCGTTCATTAACTCTGAGATGTCGCTGCCGATATAATGAAAATCTTTAATCTTAGCTATGTTTTCTCCTCCGTTATAGACATGATCACAGGCTATAGCCTCATCGATCCATCCATACAATGAACTTCCGCTCTCGCAGACGATTCCTTGTTCTCTGGCCGCAATTATGCCCGCATATTTGAAAACATAATCCATTAGCTTGTTGTGTGCGGACTTTATAATATATTCATTCAATTTTGCTATCGACTTATGAGGCTCATCAAAAAACTTTCTGAATGCAAATAAATCTTTCGAATACCTTGCGAACATATACAAATCATAGGCATCCTGATCCTGCCAGTAATTCCATATCTTTTTTTCTGCCTTTACCAGATTGATCGAGCCAAATTCTAAATAGCTTACCGATTCAGGATTTTCACAGCCATAATATTTATCACTATTCATTTCTTACATCTCCCCATGACAATTAAACATTTCTTTTACTCTGTCGATATCTTTTTTCGCAAAATTTCCTTCCCTCTCAGGATGCCACATTGTTCCGTAAATCGGCAGTTTTTCATGACACACAGCCTCAATTATTCCGTCCGCAGACTGTGCCGCCGCTTTCAAACCGCAATCCGCCTTTAATTCTCTGCACGCCTGATTATGATAACTGTTTACTTCATAGTTTTCATTCCCCTCCCGCACGACATGGCGAACTGCCGTATGTCCCTCCACATTCACCAGTTCGTTTCCGAAATAGCACAGGATAGACTGCATTCCGCGGCAAAAACCATAAAGAGGCACTTTATACTGCATGGCAAGCCGGATCAGTTCAGAGTCCATAGCATCACGCTCCGGGGCATTCCCACCGTATTCCACCATGCTGTTTCCTCCCGTCAAAACAATTCCATTAGGCCGCAGATTTTGAATAAGGCTCTCTGCCAGTTCTGCCTTATTCGGCACAGGCACAGGCAAAAACCCGCATGTATGGATAAATTCTGCTATTCTCTGATCCGCACAGTCACGCCTTTCATGGTAACTTTCAATTATCTCCACCCGCTGTGTATAGATAACAGTCCTCATATTTCTCTCCCTGCATTGCTCTCTGAAATTCCGCTAATATTATGTCTGCTGTTTTCAATCCCCATCAAAGCAATGTGTTTTAAAACAGGGTGGATAATATAATACGTTTCCGCCCTCTTCTGCCCCTGTCCCTCACTTGTCAAACCGCCTTCTCTTAAATATTTCTCCAGCACCTCCACCAATACTCTGGAACGGATATACGGTTCATAGATATAATCAATATTCACATCCTGCTCGGGTATGCCGAAAGTATCCTGTGTAATTATCTCTCCCTCATCGATCTTTTCATTTAAAAATATTGCCGCAGCCCCGAAAATCCCCTCCTGCAAATAACTATAATAAGCAGTCGTGCTGCCTCTGTACCGGGGCAGGATCCCTGCATGTACATGGATATATTTTTTATTCATCTGGAATAAATGCGGTTTCAATATATATCCGCCATATCCGGAATAAATCAGATATTTCTGTTCAAGCTTTTTTATAACTTCTTCCATCTGCGGCGAGTTTATGTCCTTCGTCTCGACAAGCAGATATGCTATACCGGCTTGTTTCAGTGAATATAATATAGGAATATCGATATCAAAATACTTCTGTCTTTTACTGTTTTCTTGATAACCGCAGGCCTCCTTCTGCATTTCAGCAATATCATCAGAATACACAACGCATACTTTCGGATACTTCTCTTCATGGATCATGCTCTGCAGATACGCTTTTGAACGCGCCGTATCGGATGCCAATAATGCGAACTCCTCCAATATCATCTTTACCCCTCCTGACAAATGCCATATCTGTCTGCCAGCAATTTAAAAATCTCTAATTCCCGCATGATAATTCTTCCCAAATGCTCCTTAGACGACACCCCCAGCTTATTTTGTATGGACAGCAAGGTATCGTCTAACTTTAATAAACAGCTATAATACTTCAAACAATGGGTTCGGTCATACATAGAAATCAAACAGTCCGCAAACAGCAAATAGCATTCATATTCTTCAAATCCCGCATTTTCTGAAGGTTTCCAATTCCCGTCATAATTCGTGTATATCCGCTTCCGAACTTCGAAGCTTTTTACATAATTGTTGACAGCACATATCGTCTCCTCATCATTGTGTCCGCAATCCAATTGATACAAAATTTCTCTTAAATTCCGCTGCGTGGGACTGCCATCCTTCCCGGCCGTTTCCGATACGCATTCTCCCGTCTTTTTATTCTGCTCCAGATAAACTTTTCTTGAACCCAGATATTTGCTTATAAAAGACAGTCCCTCATAATCGCTGTACATATATGTCTGTTTACTGTACAAGTTGTTATCCGTAATATACTTATATGACATATCCCCGCTCCGTCAGATAATTCATAATTTTATTCACCGCATATGAAACATTTTCAGTTTCTGTATCGATTACGATATCGCTGTTGCACGGCTCCTCAAAGGTATCATTTGTTCCGTTAAAGTGTTCTAACTTCCCCTGTTCGCACAGACTGTACAATCCCTTAACATCCCGCCTAGCGCATAGTTTCTGATCCGCCTTTACATAAACCTCTATGTAATACTCTCCAAAAAATTCTCTGAATTGCTCTCTGATCTCCTCATACGGACAGACCAACGCATAGAGAACGCTTATTCCGCTGTCAATCAAATAGTGGCCGGCCATCCGGTTCACGCTTCCCATCTTTATGCGTTCTTCCTTGCTGTGCCCAAAAATATTCCCTACCAGCCTCCTGCTGTCGTCTCCGTCAATGATACTGACAGCCGTTCCATTTTTCCTCAAAGCATCGGCCACAGCGTTTGCCAGCGTACTTTTCCCACTCCCGCTGATACCGGTAAATAACATGACAAACTGTTTCATCCCCTTCCTCCCAAAGGCCGCATGGCTCTTTCTGTTACCGTATTTTTACAACCTGCTTCTTCTGGCAGTCCATTAAGATCCTTCCGCATCGGCTCCATTCGACAAAATTTTTTTCTCCGGCCCCGATCACCGCCGGAATTCCCGTCTCCGCGCATCGTATAGCCATATGGGAATTTGCTCCTCCGAACTGCGTTACTAACCCGCTAATGCCTTTTGTAAAAAGAAAATCATATCCCGGATCTGCCGCCCGGATAAATACTATCTTCCCCTGCAGTTCAGTTTTATCTCCCTCCAGCACTGCGGTATCCGCCACAATGCTTTTCTGCGTAATATAGTTCGGTTCCTCATGCAGCATCCGGAATGCATACACATCCTCCGGTTTTGCTAACACACTGGGAAGCCTGATCTGAACAGTTTTTGAATACTGGGCCTTATTTCCCTCAATATTTCGCAAAAAGATATCTTTCACATCCCCCGCATACAAGTCGGAATACAGCTGTTTCACTATGCAAATATCCAGATATGCCATATCTTCCCTTCCGATATCCACACGTTTACCCAATTCTTCTATCAGCTGCAATATTTTGCTTACCGATTTAGTAAAGACAAATTTAATATACTCCCTTCCTTCTATGGCTTCCCTGATAAACGTTATCAACTCCTGCGCCGTAATCAACAATCCATTTTGTTCGAGCTCTGTCTGAATGCGCTGCATTTCCCGATCGGAAAACAGCTTGTCACTCCTTTTTTCAGATGCTTCCTCTAAAAAAGTTCTCTCAATACTCCCCTGCTTTCCAAAATATGTTTCAAACGCTTCGTCGTACCGTTTCGATGCAATATCATATGTGCCTGGCCGAACATGCCCATATTCCTCCAGAAAATCATCCCTCGACCATTCTCCCGAATAATACTTTTCCAGATCGCGCCTCATCCTTTTACTGACTGTCTCCAAAGAATTCATATAATCATCATACTTATCCCTGCTTATGATTCCCATATCCGTCAGAGAACGCAAAAACTGTACCGCAATAAAAGCCGCTCTGGCAACTCCCGCAAAGGGCAGGGTTCCATAGGCCTTGCATTCCTCGATCAGCCAATAGATTTTATCTATAATGGAAATATCCGATTCTACTATCCGGCAATAGTTTTCTTCTAAAATTTTTATTTTTTCTATATCTTTCTTATATAAACCTGTTTCCGGACTTATGATACTGTTTGTCAATTCCAACAATGAAAATTCTATTCGCGTAATTTCATTTTCATTAAAACCATGTTCCAGAAGCTTCCGCAGCTTATCCCGTATCCCAAAATAATAGCAGGAAAAAACTATCTCAAATTCCACTTTGTCGTGGTACCTTGGATATTTTTTTAACCTGTCCAGATAATAATCAACCAGCTTTTCCGCTATACCGGTATGCAGTTTCTTCGGAACAAATGAATTGAACGTGATTCTCGTATCTATATACGGAACACCGCAAAAAGAAACCATCAGCGGATGCATCGTCAAATCGCGATATCCGTAATCAAATCTCTGATGCGCCCAGACATTATCCGTAATCAGCTCTTTATATAATGAAATAGACAACTTTTTAGGGCGGATGCCAAGAATCTCCGCGGGATTCCAATCCGGCATAACGCCAAAACAGGCTGTGTGCCCCAGCAAAAACGGATGCCGCGCAGAGAGCTTCTTTACTTTTTTATAAATACGATTTATTGACGGAGCGATGCTCACTTTCTCCTGATCCTGCCTGCTGCCCCCTGCAATAGGCCGAACTTGAAAAATATAAATTGTCCCGTCAGATGAAATGGCAAATTCTATATCCAATGCGGGATTATCCAAAACCCTTTCTATGTCTCCGCATATGTCGAGCAGCTCTTTTATCTCCAAATCATCTACCGGCACATCGCTGAATTTGTATCTCACATATGTCTGCACCGAATTGGATACACCGCCTGTCACGACTGTTGAATCTCCGCCGTCACTGAAATTTACTATGTAATAGTCCGCCAAGGTATCCATATCCGCTGTGAGTACCACGCCCGCTCTGCTTATATCCGACAGCATCGGCTGAATCAATACTTCCTCACCCTGCTGGCTGTCATATGAACGAAATACTTTTTCCACCGCCTCTTTTAGCGTATCCTGCAGCGGCTTCACATGCAGCACGGACTCAAATTTTCCTGCATTGGAACACTCCGCTCTATCTTCCATTCTTGAAGATGAGCGTACGATCAGTTCCTTCCCCTCCGCAAATGCAGCTATCTCATCCATAATTTTTGACGGTTCATCTTCCCACCTATCTCTGTAAACAATATAAACAGGCAGGATATTGAGTGAGGGCATCTGTCCATGCAAATATTTCAGCATTTCTGCTTTCGTATATTTCATATTCCTTTCCCCCTCAATAATACCTTCCGAAAATATAATGACGATATCCCGTTATTCCCATTTCCTTTAGCTGGCGTCCGATCTCTCTGTCGTAACTGCTTGTAATAACAATGAAAGAATTATCGTCCATATCCTCCTTCAGATTATCGGGACATCTGATAGGAATCCCCTTAAAATCAGTTCCCCACTTTTCTTTGTTGTTATCATAAATTGCCACAATATTGCACTTTTTCCCGTACAATTCTACAAACACATCACAGGCATGTCCCCCTCCGAAAAGAAAAAAGTCCTTTCCCTGTCCGGCATGAAAAATATCCGTGTAAGCCGAAAAATCAAATTCCTGCCACGGAATATCGGGCTCGATGACATTTTCCAGATATTTTGCTTTTCTTCTGCTGATATCCGGAAGTTCCATATAATTTCCGTATGTATTTTCCAGAATGCGATGCCACCCCTTAGGCGCCGGAACTTTCAAATATTCAAAATCGAGATAAACAACTTCCTCATAATCTTCTCTGTATACATTATAATAATTTTTTCCGTACTTCCTGTCCGGTGCCCCCCCGAGGCACAACATACCGGTTCTTCTGGTCTCCTGCGAATTGCAGGCCTGCACGGCATCCTCAAACTTTCTGTTCAGCCATGCAAAAGATCTGGTCCTGCACAGAAAAGCCGCCCAACATTTCGCAAGATTCCATTTCCAAACTTTATCCTCATAATGCCTGTAAAATACTTTTCCATAAACCCATGCATGACATAAATAATGATAATGTGCTACTTTTTCAGTCTGTTTCAGCCATTTTTCCTCATCGTCACCTACGTTATCCAACGGAAAGATGTCCACCCAGATGCCGAGATTACAAGGCTTTCCCGCATCCCCTTTGAAAAACATCGTCCCTTTGCTGTTGCGCAATTTCCCAAAGCCAACAAAAAAATTTTTCTCTGTATCCGTCGTCTGAAACTCAAAGGGATACTGAAATTCATCCGCCGCTATACTGACCAGCTTTTGATAATCTTCTCTGGGCATGCATATATCCATGTCCAAGTCCCACGGGATAAATCCTTTATGGCGGACAGCCCCCAGCAGCGTCCCGCAGGACACAAAAAACTTCAGTCCGTGTTTTTCACAGACCTCCGCCAGTTTTTCATATGTCTCCAGTTCCAACGACCACAGCCTCTTCTGCTCTTCCGATATATAGAAACCGCATCGTGTCTCCGGTTCCATAAACCTTTCTCTTTCCATATTTCCCTCATTCCACAATTTTCTATAAACCGGTCAGTTTTTCAAACAGCAGGGACGCCTCGTATACATTGTGTACATCCCTCTTAGATGCATCTAAAATTATGCTCTCCCCTTCTTTTTCCTGATATGTTTTTCCCCCAGTCCTATTTTTTTCACCAAAAACTACTGGTACCACAGCTTCCTTATAAATAGTCTCATCAAACCATTTCAAAAACTCCTCCCCATGTTTCATGGCGGCGAAGCGAAACCGTTGTACCTTTAAGTTAAAATAGACATCTTTTTTATCCAGCGTTCGATAACAGTTTAGGAACCACTCCTTACTATCAATCCCGTCTTTATCCCACAATATTCTTTCAGGCAGCAAGCCTCTGGCCACAGCTCTCAGTATACAATTATAAAAGGAACTCACATCTGTCGTTATTTCCGGAAAAAGCATTTCTGTCCGAGACATGGCAAAACCACCGATATTGCCGATAGCCCATGCCTCCCGAAGAAATTTCGTTCCTGCATCCAGTTCTGTGATGGCAGTATTCGACGTTGCCCCCACAGATCCTGAAGACATTCCGGCAATAGACAAAGGATATTGCAGGCAAAGAATTCTCGGAACTATTAAAGATGTTATAACCCCCATATACAAATCCTGACATATACCATCCCAGAGCCGGCCGGTATGAGTTAATAAAGTATCAAAATAACTCCTCTTAAACATTGAATTGATATACAGCAATGGCATTGCATACATATAAGAAAGATTTTCCAAAGCGGTCGTCAAAAATGAAACAGAGCTTATATAGTTCTCGTTATACTGGCCTTTTTGATATCGCCTAGGAATCACAAACTGATTTTCCTGTCCTCCGTTAAAACCTGGCCAGGCGTAAAAACCCCTCTCCCAATATATCACTTCTTCATTCGGATAACGTTGTGTCACATCATCCAATACTTCCAGCGTCCACGGCAAGAGAGCATCATCTGAACCAACAGAAAAAATATACTCGCCGCTCGCCTTCAAAAACGCATATTCAAAACTTTTAGGAAGATGCAGTTCTCTTGGCGTGCGAAAATATTTAATGCGTTCATCATTCAGTTCCCGGACCATTCTATAAACTTCAGTATTCCCATCTGAAGAATTATCGCTGATTACAATCTCATAGCTTCCCCTATATCTCTGATTCAAGCAAGTCCTTAACGTATGCCGTAAAGTAGCGCAGGAATTGCGTGCAGGGATAACAACAGAAAAACGACACTGTGATGTCTTATGGATTGCCGCCTCTGCATCCATATGATATATTTCACCAATGTACGCCAAATAACTGCCTACCCATCCGAAAGTAATATTATTTTTCTTCCATTCCGATGTCTGAATATATAAATTCTGCAAGTTCTTTCTCAGAGTTTCCGTTGCCGCTAACTCCTCCATATAACAGCTGGAGGCCAACAGGACAAAAAGTTTATTTCCCTTCGTTCCACCTGTCAGACTGTTTATAATCTCTCCAACGTTATTTCCAAGGGAACTCCCATCACAAATCAATTCCACTGCAGGGATAAACTGCATTCCGTTTTCAGTTGTTATATTATCCATACTGACTGCGACTGTTTCCTGCATGTTTATCGGCTCTTCAATCTCAATCAGGGCAGGAAGAGTAATCACGGACACTTTGCAGCCCATCCTTGCCAAAACTAACCCAAGAATGTAGATTTCTGTCTGTTCGCTTTCTTTGCTGACACAAAAGATACAATCTTTCTTTTTGTCAATAGCCTCTTTCAGAAAACCAAAATTAGGAATTTCCTCAATCCATTGTCTTGGCAGATGTTCTCCTCCATTTATAAAATTTACATATCTTTCCAATATGTAATTGGAAACAATTTTGCAATCTGCCAGATATTCATTCCGCAGCCCCTCTGCATTTTCGTTCTCTAAAAATAACTGCTCTTGTCTTTTTTCATCCTCCAATCGCTTTTCCAAATACTTTAAATCATTTTCAGACTGTGCGATTTCATATTCTCTGTATTTGCTGATTGGAATATCGCCAACAATAGCATCCAGTTCCTGCAAAATTCTATTTCCCTCTATGTCGCCCTCCGCCGGGCAGTCCATATTGACCAAATTACGCAAAAAACCAAATATCTCTGTCGGATTTCTGCCGCTTTTCAGCAGGGTTCTTGCTTTGACAGCATTCCAAAGCGGATCAACTGGTTTGATCTGATAAATTTGATTTAACTGCTTCTCTTTTTCTTCATCACCACAATTCTGCTCTAGGATATCCAATAAAAGTTTTCTGTATTCTTCATGTGTCATTCTTGTGCCTCCGGAATGTTTTTCATTTCACTCTCTTTCTTTATCCGAACAGATCCACTCATTTCCCTTAAAATCCGTCTATAAACAAACACGGGGTGGACGTTGACGATAAATGCATATCCATCGAATTATTCAGTTTATCTAAAAAATATAATTCCTTTCCCTCTTGCAGCCCATATTCCCGAATCAGCATATTTCCTATCTCCGCACCGGGACCGGCATAGTATTTGTCACAAGTCACTACTACGACTAAAATATCCGCCTTGATATCCCGAATCAAAGCAGGTCTTTCAATACGAAAATCCTTTGGCCTATTCATATCCCAATCCGGATTAGCCTCCAGATCATTTATGTTCTTTCCCCATTTCCTTTCGTCACCGTCAACAATACTGAACTCTTTTACCCGATCTATATAATCACGGTAGCGCCTGACTGCCCATATACATTTGTCACCTGCTCCATAAAAGACGAGATGCATTTTTTCGAAATTCTTATCAGTAATATATTCAAAAATTGTCCTTTCCATTTTCCAGGAGTTGCGTATAAAATATTCTTTCTGCTTTTCACTGAGGTAGGACGCCTTCATTCCACTATAGTAAATCTGCCGATCAGTCGATTCATAAAATTCGCTCAGTTCAGCTGCCCCCCCCATATTTTATTGCCGCCTCCTGTATCCGATTTACGGCCAGCTGAATCGTTTTTTCTTTGAGCCACTCTATATCCGGTACTTCGGGCTCCCAGTCTATTTCTCCATATTCTCTGGGTTTATAAACTCTTACTATTTTATCCAACCCTGCAAAGCGGGATTCTTCCACAAAACCGGCATCACATTCGAAAGCCAGTATCACAGGGATACCCATCGCAATACAAGGAAGCGCCATATGTAATCTCCTCGTAATCACCAGCTTCGCATTCTCTCTCAGCTCATTCTGCAGATTTTTCACACACTCTTTTGCCTCTTCTGCATTTTCCTGACAAAATCCCGGTACTTTCATATCACGCATGGGATTTGGCAGCCATACGCTATTATCCATATATTCTTTTGGAATATACGGAATCAACTGATCCGGCGGATCGCATATATACACTTTACCGTTTTGAGGCGTTGAAGTCCGCTTTTTTGCTCCTATACTGAAACACCCGCTCATATATGCCGATACACCTTGTTTTTTCATCAATTCCATCGTTACCAAGTCACGGCATCCAAAAACTCCAAACCTTTCATATTTTGCAATTTCCTTAGCTACCGATTCATCTGACGCATGGAAACCTATAAATATCGGAATGATCTTTTCCGACAACGGAAAACTATGATTGCCCTGAACCGCCAAAAATGCCGCTGTCATTGGAAGGATCACATACTCTCCCGTATAGAATTCCAACTGATTTCTTTCCACCTCAACAAGTTCTTCCTCCGGTATTCCCAGTCTCCTGTATGCCTCTTTAATACCCTCTAACTGCATATAATCGCCAATGTTCACTTTATAGCTACTAAATTTCAGCAATCCGTATTTTATTCCCGCTCTCATCAATAAATTTCCTCTTTCTCTCCTTGCTTCACCGATTCCTCACTGTCAGATACATGCATAGCAATCCGTGTCCCAGACTGTAGGTGCGTGGTGCCGCAGATACAATTTATATTCCGGCACCAGCTCTCTTATTTTTCGAGGAACCTCCCACAAATCCGATAGGTAATGATATGCACTGATGGAAAGTTTCGGCTTCTGTTCTGTGATAATCCGTCGTGCCCCTTCCAAAGCCTTTATCTCAAAAGTTTCCACATCCATTTTGATAAAAGTCACTATTTTTTCACTCAATTCTGTATCTATAGTCGTTATCTTCTCAGTATGCCTTTGTTCTCCTTGTACATAACCATATTCTATTTCACTGATTTCGTCAGACACTCCCGCATTAAACAAATATATTTTTTCCCTGTCATACTTATCTGCCGTCTCTTCCAGTTCCCGAAATATAGCCGAATCCAACTCAAAAGAATAAATTGCTCCAAACGACCCCCCCGTTACCTTCAGCAGCTTGTCTATAGAATCTCCCTTATAAGCTCCGGCATCAACAAAAAATTCTTCTCCTATCGGAAAAATTCCAGTCTCGAAATACTCGCCAGGCGTCTTAATTTCATTAAATATTTTTGTTGCCAAAGGCGGCGCTATTCTATTACAGATTGCCTCGACATAGATTTCCTTGGAAATATCATCTTCAAACAAATCCACAGAATCCACGATCACATCTCGTTTCTCTTTGAACCACTCATCACTATAATGAGGATCGTATACATTAAGAACATACCAGTCCATAGGATAACATTCAATACCCATAGCAGTTAATTGTTCGTAAATAGGCCTCCACTCTCCTACCATGATCAACACGGCTATATCATCCATCCCGGCAATCTCTTGAGGAGAAAGACACTTTCTTCCTTTAAAAAATTTTCCCCAACGCTCCGGATTGTTGTCACCCACATACTCAAATCTCAGCACATGCTCCTGATCCGCGCAATCCTCAAAAAATTCTCCTGTTCCAAAGATACACACATCTCTATGAGAATACAGTTTTTTCCGAATTTCTACAGCGCGTCGATGTATCTCATAATGTGTTTCTATCGCGTAATCTACAGCCTTATTTAAACGTTCTTTTATTTGCATTTTTTTCCTCTCTACAATCCCATAACACCATTTTTATGACCGGTCTGCAATAAATACTTTTACTGTCATTCTATGATTCTTCCCTTTTTGTCAATTCTCTTAAATCCTGCCGGAGGATCATAAGATACCTTCCTCTCCAATTCATTTTTCTCTTCAAATGCAGCAATCGCCCTTTCCAACTCTGTTCCTGTTAGATCTTTCATTGCCAAAAGTTCCTGATACTTAACATCATTCAATATCTCCTGATAATAAACAGGCGCTAGTAACAGATATCTGTAGGCAACATCATTTCTCCTGTTTTTATACATTTTTAATGCATACCGCAGGCACATAGTACCCAATTTGTGAACAGCTTCCTCATATCTTGCCTGAGGTTTCTTCATTCCGAATCCGTTTGCTATATCATAGAATGCATTGATCAATTGGTAGTGTTCAAAGGAACCAAGGAGTTTAAGTTCAGACTCGTTTGTCTCATTTCCGGTATGCACTCTATACTGACACAGCGGATCTGTTATGTATGCAATATCCCCTGCCATTGCATACAGGTAATTATTATACCAATCTCCTGCCACCTGAAACTGCCGCAGATAAATACCTATTTTTCTAAGAGTTGTTACCCTTGTCATACGCTGGCCGGGAATCGCTATCCCTGCCATCATATGAACTGCCGCCTGACTTTCCCCATCAACAATGCAGTCAACATTATAAAACGGAGGCGTCTGGTGTATATTCCCGTTTTCATCGATTTCTTCGCGATGCGTAAGCACTGCGCTCACGTTTTGGTTGTTCTCAAACACCTCTATACAACGTTCAATGAAAGTCGGTTTTATTGCATCATCGCTGGCCAGAATATATTGAAAATCTCCTTCCGCATCTCTGTATGCCATCTGGGAATTTTTCTCACTGCCTAAATTCCTCTTATTATCTAGGACTTTAAAATAAATACCCTTTTCCTTAAATTTCTTTCGATATTCCTGTGCAATTTCATAAGAATCATCTGTGGAAGCATTATCGCTAAAATGTACTTCTATATTTTCATATGTCTGGTTATAGACACTCTCCAAACAGTGTCTCAGATAGTGGCCATAATTATAATTAGGTATACATACAGTAACTAAAGGTTTTCTCATGATCCATCTCCCCCCAAAATCATTTTAAATATTTATTAAATTCAATAGCTTCCACTATTTCTTCCTTAAAAAAGTCCTTTGTAAAATATCCTTTAATTCTTTACGCAAGCTTCGTCTTTCGTATCCCTTTTTAAGAATGACTTATAGCCCTGTTCCGCCGCTTTCGCAGTGAATCGGCTCTCATCTTCAAGATATCCGTGGTATCTACAGCTCTCATAAAAAGGACGGGCTATATACTGCTTCAGCTCTTCACGCAGCTCTTCTCTGGATATGCCTTTGTTTAAATCTACATAATCACAAGAATTATCTGCCACATGGAGGCTATATATGGCTGTAGCCAGATCACATGGGTGAACCTTTCCATTTTTTATCTGGTGCCAATTATTACAAGCTGATTTCATTCTTGTCACGTGTTCGTCAGAATACCCTTTGTTCACTAATGACACAGGCACGATCCACTCCGGTGAAAAAAGGCCGGCCGTATAGCATACCCCTGATTGTTTTACCGTCTCAATATTTTGATAAAACATCTTTTTCTGATTTTCAGAAACGCTCTCCACATAATTTGAAAAACTGACATTAACTCTATCATCATGCAAGCCCTCTAACTGCTCGGGTTTAATTGGATATGTTCCCGATGTGGCAATTGAAATCAGTCCGAAATTTTCCCACCGGCAGAGGTGTTCTATTATCTGCGAAATATCTTTATGCATGAATGGTTCCCCTCCCATTACAGTAATTGTTCCTACCATATCTACAGCGCCAAAAAAATTATCAATGTCGCTGCATATCTGCTCTAATGGAAAATCCACTCTCTCATGCAGACCATATTCATTCATATATGATGTACAATATTTACATTTCAAACTGCATCTTTGATTGATGACCAATGTCACGGAAGGCAAAAATATTGGTTCCTCTTCTTCAATGTATTGTGCACTTAAGATCCCTTTGATCCTATGGCAATATACCTGCCTGCATTCCATCGTTCCGGAACATCTCTTTGCACTGATCCCGGTGTCTTTACTGAAAGGACACAGCAGTCCCATATACAGGTAGTCTCCATAAATAAAATTATTGAATCCATGGTTCTTTAAATCAGCAATCAGGCTGTACAAAATAACACGATTGCCGATGCATACAATAACAAGGCTATTCTCCTTATCATCATTTTCAAAAGGGGCAATTACTTCAATTCCGTTTACAGATTTCAGCTCTTCCCACCTAATATCCCAATAGTTGCTAATATCCACTCCTAATTCTAAAAGTCTTTTTCCGATAGCTTTCCCCTGATAGCTTGCCCCCCACAAAATAACGTGCTCGAAGCTCTTGATATATTCCACAACAGAAGTATCACCGCATACCTCGCCGCTCCACGCACGTTTATAATATTCTTCCAGATCAAAATCTCTTTTCATCGTCACTTTCTCCATTCCACTTTAAATAATATTTTCTTATTGATCAGCTAATCCTTTATGTCGACCTACTACAAAAACTATTTCCCGCGTTTACTCCGATAACGCATAACAATCAGTGTCCCAAACCATGGGCGAATGATGCCTTAAGTACAGCTTATAATTACTGTTTATTTCCTTGATTTTGAGCGGTATATCCCACAGATCTTCCAGTCTGTGGTATGCACTAATGATTAACTTAGGAGTATTTCGGCCAATTACTTTTCGCGCCCCTTCCAACGCCGCTATTTCTGCTCCCTCAATATCCATTTTCAACAATGTTGCCTCACCTTGTACGTAATTGTCGATTTTTACGAGTTTTGCCTCTTCATCTCCCTCATCCGTAACATTTGAACCTGTTTCTCCCGATATGTACCTCACCTCCTTTTCAACATCAGAACATCCATAATTAAACAGTGAAATCTTTTCATCCTTATATTTTTCCAGTCTGATTTTCATTCTCTCAAAATTTCGTTTATCAAGTTCAAATGCATATATTTTATTGTATTTTTCTCCCACCGCCTTCACAAAGTTTTCGACCGTATCTCCGTCAAAAGCACCTACATCCACATATGTCTCGTAATCCGTAAGCTGATATAATTCATCACTGAAATATTCATTTTCACTCTCTATCTCATGAAATGTTTTTTGCGCCAAAAAAGGAGCTATTCTGTGACAGATAGACTCCACAAAACACTCTTTTGATAACGTGTCCTCAAACATTTGATATGCCGCCAAAACCTTTTCTCTCTGCGCCTCAAACCACCCGGCGTCATGATATGTGGTATATACATTCATAAAAAGATCTGTAAAAAGATAATTCTCTATCTGCATTTCATTCAACTGTTTTTGAACTTTTTTATAGTTGCCGACCATGATAATCACGACAACATCATCCAATTCTTTCAGTTTATCCGGTGAAACACAAGTGTATCCCGATATTACAGATCCACTTTTCTCTTCATTGTTATCACACACAAAGTCAATTCTTTTCAGATATCCATGATAGCCTTCAAAAAAACCACCTGTTCCAAAGACACACACATTCTTTGCATGATCTATCCTTTGATTTACTTTTATAGCCTTGTAAAACACAGCATTATTCGTTTCTATCGCGAAATCTATCGCACGATTCAGTCTGCAAATCTGTTCATCCATTCCACTCCCTCACTCTCTGGCCTCACTTAATACATCCACTACATTCATATAATTCTTAATTCCTAATTCCTCTAACCGTTTGTTGATCCCCCAAGGATTTTTAACCCACGTGATAACCAGTAAGTCTTCATAATCTGACATTCTCTCCGGAACTATGATCTTCCCCTCCGTCACATAATCCGTTTCTCCGATATTACCATCCGAAAACAGATTCGCCTGAATCGCCTCATTATATTTCAATGAAAAATATGTATCACGGAAGTATTTTCCCAACCCGTAAATGCAAATATTTTTGGCATGTCGGATTTTGTTTAATACAGGACTTTCCACATCACTTTTCAGCTTCTCGCACAATCTGCTCGCCCCGAGTTTTCCCACTTCCACAGCGCTTCCGCAGCTTCTGCATAATATGTCTATACCGTCATCTTCCATCCCTTTCATGACACGGCAGGCTTCCCTGCCATTCAATATCTCATTTGCGCTATTTTCATTAAGATTTCCCAAAACATGGCGCATCCCATAGTCCATACAACACAGTAAAACCGTTCCATCCGGCAATACTTCCGGCGCCCAGCAGCCGGGGCTTTCTATCGTCCCTATCTGACATACTACTTTCCCTTTGGGCGCATATGTCTCCAACTCCTCATAATCCAAATTTCCTGCTCGGTTCATCATAGATGTTCCCAACAGCTGTTCGTCAACATAATCCATAACCAATGGATGAACCTGTCCATGGCAGGAATAGTTGTTAACTTTAACTGACTGCGTGAACTTTTCCAGCACTTTAAAATATGCATCATCCAACACAAATTTGGCATTTCCCTCTGCATCCGGAATGTGTAATGTCACATAATCAAACGCGACATCCTTGATCAATTCCAAATCTTTCTCTTTCATTCCCATAAGTGTAGTAAAGAGAGAAATTTTATATCCCTTCTCATAAGCGTATTTTATCATTTTTGCACAGTCAGCATTTAAAAAAGGCTCTGACATACCGGAAAATACGATTCCGCCGCCAGTCCTTACATTATCTATGTATTTCGCAAAAGCCTCAAAACTCATCCTTCGAACTCTGTCCTGTCTGCAATAATTTGAAATAAGCAGCTTTTGGGGACAATATCTGCACTGAAGAGAACATCCAATCTGCAGTGTAACCTCTATCGTATTAAATTTCTTCAAATTTTTAAAATATTCTATCATATAATCCCTTCTTTCATTATGACTTACAAATAAAAAGAGAAATCAACCATTCAAATATCCTTATTTTTCTACCATTCAGATGTCCCTTATCCCTGTCCGGCTTCAAAATCAGAATCCCTTCCCCACGGCAAATTTCTCTTCTATTATGCTAAAATATTGAATTATCACCAAATTGTCCTCCCTGACATATAAATCCCACACTCCATGTAGGCTTATTCTTTATATCGGCTGTTTCCTGTAAATACTTAACTATTGTAATTATAGTAATTCTGCCGCAATTCCACCATTCCTCACTTCATTTTTATGACATCAATTTCACATTTACCGCTCTCTCCCGTCCGCCGCTGCGGGTGATTTTGAAGCTAACTTTCTTTCCAATATACGACCGATCTATATCAGGATTATCAAACTCATGGAAAAAGATATTTTTCGGCGTATGCTCAATAAAACCGAAAAATGTGTTCCGTTTATCCAAACTGACCGTTGCCACATATCCCGTATACAGTTTTTCTTCACTGCGCTCCTCCGGCGCTCCGTAAAGTTCTTTCATAAGGAAGCTCCGGAATTCAATGCTGTCCTTAATTCCGTATTTATACTGCTGTCCTTTCCGTTCGATCCATTTTGACGTGATATCCTCGAATTTTTTGCACGCCTCCAAAGCATATTGTCTCAGCCCGTCATTCTCCAGATTTTCCAGTAACCGTTCGCAGTATTTGTCAATATCGCCCGATGCCAAATCCGGCGCAGGCCCGCCTGCCATCTCCTTGACCAACAGTATAATGTGCATTTTATATCTGCATAATTCTTTCGGCAGCTTTCCCTCCCTGAAAAGCGCATCTACGTTCAGATACAAAAAGGCCGCAAGATAATAAGGCTGATACGGATGCGCATCAACAAAAAGATTATTCTTATATTTTTTCAGCAGTGTATACTCATGTCTGTGGCTGTCTTCCACATGGCCTAAAAACAAAGCGACCATGCTCTGAATCAGGCTGCGGAAGCTGATCTTCTGCTGCTGTTTGATCTGCACGTTGCTCGCATACTGTCTGGAACGTCTCTCATAATATATTTTCTGATAGCCGTCTATCTGATTATTCTCAAAATATTTTTCCAGATTTTTGTGGAATTCCTTAATTGTCTCAAACGCCTCTTCGTAAACGATATTCTGGCGGTTCGCCCCTCTCACGATTCCCTGCGTCACCTCATTTTTATTGGATCCCACTATTTTTGCAATAACCTGAACGCTGTCAAGATCAACCCCTTTCCTGTCCGCCTGATAGATCATGTTGCAGGTCTGACAGCCGTTTACAATTTGCGGGTTTTCCAGCACATACTTTCCCTTCTCCGGCTTGACATCCTGACATACGATCGTAATCCCGTTGTTGAACAAAACAAATCGCTCCGGATATTCCTTTAACGTGAACAAAATTTCCTTATTGACCGCCGTATCCCCCTGCCAGTCTCTCACATTATCGTCAAACATATTCCGTCTAAGCAATCCCTCTTTCGTTTTCATCAGTTTCAACAGTTCATGGGCTGACAGGCACACAATATACGCATTGCCGAACTGTTCCATTTCGTTGGATATCAGAAATTCCGACTCCCATTTCATTTCAGCCCGGTAACTGTTTTCATTGGATAAGACAATATCCTGCAGCCGTCTTTTATCAATCCGGCTTATTTCAATATCAGAAAAACATTCTCTGAATGCATCGCTGAAAGTCATTTCAATATCTGTTTCACCACACTCATAGCATATGATTCTGAGTCTGGGATTATCGCTCCAACGCAGCATAACTTTCTTAGACACGGCGTAGGCAAGAACGCGAATCCATTCCTCATCTTCCTCTATCGCATCCAGATCGTTCCAGAGTTCTTCCAACTGCCGCATAAAAGAATCCGCATCGCCAAAGGTCAGAAAATACAGTTCCAACAGACCCTTCTGGTTATTCTGCAGGATATCGTCAATGTCCTGAGGTTCACTGATTATCTGATCATTTAACAAAAACAGTGCGCCATTCACCTGTGAAAACCTTTGGGAGGAAACACATATTTGATCCAATAAGTCTGCATCCGTGTCGAGACGTCCCGGCTGAAACTGGGAAAAGTAATGATAGTTCACGAATCTTCTCCGGTTTATATTTTCCGAATTCGCCTGTAAGCTGAAATCCTCAATGAATTTATCGAATTTTGCATCTAAAATATTCCGTGCCATATCCAACTCCCCTATACCGAAAATTTCATTTTATATATCCGATCATCCTCACAAACCAACTGTCTGATATGAATATCGTATGTATCGCCTTTTTCTTCTCCCTGAAAACTCCTGTCCAGTATTGCCTGCACCGCCTTGAGCGTTCCCCTGCATTTCGCGATGTCCGGCCGTTTTTTGCGCTTCGACAGCGGCATATCTTCCGGCGGCTTCTCTGCCCCATCGCAAAGTTTTTGATACTCATTTTTCAGTCGTTTCATTCTCTCCTCATCATAGCATCTTGTGATGACTCCCAGATCAGGCGCCATCGAATACGCAGATGCCTGATCCAGAATATTGTTCTGCAAATACCGCAATCCGGAATTCCATTGATTATAGAGTTTGGTCACCGTGCCGTCGCCTGCCAGCGTATCCTTAATGTCATATAAGTGCCACCTGACACATTTTTTATCATGGTTCAGCATGACCGCCGTGATGTCAATAACTTTGGAGCCTTCCTTCTTCACATTCTCCGGGCGGTATTCCTTCGCAAAATATCCGGTGTCACCACTCCCCAACTGATACTCTAAAATCACCTGATCCAGACTTCCATCATCCTGCTTTTCCTCCACCGCAATATCGCAGGAATTTCTCACCTCATACAACGCCGTTCTTTCCGGCATCTCAGTCTTTTTCAGTTTTCTCGCCTTTATCGCCATCTCCTACCTCGTAATTCTGTCGGCCTCATCGTACAGTTTATCCAGATTTTTGCTGAACAGCCGGAAATCATATCCCATCAGAGGGTAATCTATAAACTCCAGTTTTTCAACTGTTGTCTTCCCGTTTTCTCCGCTTCGAAATTCATATACGCTCACTTCCACATCCGAACGCAGCATATCCGCTTCCATCAGTTCCAATTCTGTCAGTCTTTTATAGTCCGCTTTTTTCCTGTTAAGCTGTGTCAGCATAAACAAATTGTTTAACCGGCTTGCCATCGTATCGCTGTGGGAACTTACTATAACATGCATTCCCGCATTCACCATACGGATCAGCCATCTCGCCATCTCCCGCTGCATCAATGGATGAAGGCTGTTTTCCACTTCGTCACAGTAGAGCCAGCCAATCCTCTGCGTCCCGCTGAGAGCCTTGATAAAGGGGGTCAATTCATGGATCATGGAGGAGGCGATGTACAGAGAAACCGTTCTTTCTCCATGTTTGTCAACATAAAACGTCTCATCCCCCTTCTGCACGATGCTTCCCTCCAAAAGATGCTCCTCTCCGAATTCAAGCAAAGCTTTCCGCACTTCGCTTAATTGTTTATCTGCAGAATAAAGCTGCAGAAACCGCAGAAAATCTTTTACCGGCATCACCAAATTCCCCGCTGTCTCCCCGACAAAATAATGCTTGTACAATAACTGCAGTCCTGAGCGCGCCGCCGGCAAAAAAAGCTGTCCTGCATCCAACGCGCTTTTCCCTGACAACATAATTCTCCAAATAGTATTTAGCGTCTCATTCACGGCATCTTCCAAATGGTCCTTCTCTGAAAAACGCCCCTCGAAAGATTCTTTTTTTTCTCCTTTCTCATACTGCAGGACATCTATGCTGAATCCGTTCTGCCGTTCCCCCGCCTCTGTGTCCCGGTACTCGGAAATACTTCCCACAAAATGTACAGACTCTGTATCCTCCAATACCAGCTTTATCTCATCAACTGAAATCGGAACTCCAAAAATACTTTCCATGATCCGGGACTTATTCTCTGCCAAATAGTCATTGATCTGCAACTCCACCTCCCGGAACCAGTCCCGTGCACAGAAAATCAGATATTCTCCGTTCAGTTCCGATTGCCTGATTCCGGAAATTGTAACCGGAAAATCATGGAGCTCTTTTCGAATTCCATATATCAACTGCATAACCATGGTTTTTCCACTGTTATTGTTTCCGACAAAAACCACCATATCGTTTAATAGAATATCTGCCGATTTCACTTTGCCAAAATTTTTTATTTTCAAACGCAATACCACGATTATACATCTCCTTTACCACATATTTCTTCTCTTTCTTAGCATACTACCGCCCCCTGTTTTTTACAAGGACTATATTGGACTTTTACCGGTCTGCTGCGTCCCGGCACATTTTCCTTCTTATCCCTTCCTCAAATTCTACCTCTTCCCTGAATCCCAATTCTCTCAGCCTTCCGGTATCCGGATCAAGCCAAAACGTTCTCTCCGGATCGCTTCTCTTCACCCCGAACCCCAGAGCGCTTCCCGGCGCTATAACATCCCGCATTTCTTTTACAAACTCTTTTAACAGTCTGGTATCCTGCGATGCCACATGGTATATCCCTTCCGTGTCCTGCCGCTCTCCCAACAATAAAAGCGCCCTCGCACAGTCCGTGATCTCCAAAAAATTCCACATATTTTCGCAGGGCGAAAGTTCCGGCACACCGCCCTTCTTCAAAGTACCCGCAACATAGCTCACTAGCGTTCCGGCGTTTTCTCCCATACCATACACGCTGTAAATTCTCGCCCAAACAAAAGAAATCCCCTCTTTCTTTGCCGCCAGCCCCCCCATATGATATGCCGCCAGTTTGGCCGCCCCGTACATCATAAAAGGCTGTGGAACCGTCCCGTATTCCACAGCTTTTTCCCGCACTACGCCATATTCCGCCTGAGAACCCGCTCCGACAAATTTTTTGCAGCCGCACTTCACGGCGGCCCGCACTGCCTCCGCTGTATAACGGATATTTGTGCTCTGAATCTCAAAATCTTCCCTCTCCGCTCCGGCGCTGCCATTCCAAGCCAAATGATAGAAAACATCTGCGCCCTCTATATGCACCGGCAATTCCGACAGCCCTTCCAAAGGCAGCTCCGCTATATGCAGCCTGCTCCCCTGTCCTTCACCTCCGGTCATCTCTCCGAAATTCAACTTTTCTTTTTTTGCGCTCCCCGGTCTTACAACAGCAAACACTTCATGCCCCTTCTCCAACAATTCCCTGCAAAGCGCCGTGCCGATAAAACCGGTTGCTCCTGTGACGATAGCTTTCATTTTACTTCCCGCTCCATTTCGTCCGTCTGCCATTTCCTCCCAATGCACTCACTCAAAAAAACGGCTGTTCTCCTCAAACTCATCTCTGTCAAGAAGAGGCGTCATGTCCTCAAGGGGCCTGCTTGCCATCTGCCCGTCTTCCCGCATGTAATTCGTCTGCTTCGGCAGAACCTTCTGCCCGATATCCCCGTGGACAATGCACACCGCAGGACCGTCCCACTGCAAGGCTTCCTCCACCTGCTGCGCCAGACGGCTCTCGTCCTCGATCCGGAAGGCCTTTAATCCGAAACTCTCCGCCACGCCTCCGATATCCGGCAGCGTCAGCCCCGACTCCTCCGTACAGCCCGTCAGCCGTCCTTTAAAGTTTCCGTTTTGGGAACCATAGATCATACCATAGCCGCCGTTGTCTATGACAAATATTTTCACAGGCAATTCCATGCGCTTCAGCACTTCCAGCTCCTGAATATTCATCATCACGCTGCCGTCGCCGGTGACGCAGACCACCTGAGCGCCTTTCTCCCCATCTGCTTTCGCCGCCACGGCGCTGCCGATACATGCCGGCAGATCAAAGCCCATAGCCGCTAACCCTTTCGTCAGAAAAGCTCTCTGCCCCCGTTTGATCCGAAAGGTTTGCATAGCGATATCTGCGGAAGTTCCGCTGCTGGTAAACTGATAGATGTCACAAGGCCTCATCTGCCTCGAAATCTCGTCCACCAAACGATACGTATTCACATATCCCTCCCCCGGTTCCTGTTCCGGCAGAAAGCGGGGATATTTTTCCTGCATTCTGCGGCAATATGAAAGCCATTCTTTCCGCGGCGCATTATCCAGTTCTTCTCTCTTCTCCCACAGTTTATTCAGAAATTCTCCTGCGTCACACTGAATTTTAAGCGCCGGGTGCACGCTCTTTTTCTCCATCTCCGCAGCGTCGATCTCCACCATCACATGCTTTGCCTTGCCGAGGAACCCCTCATAATTGTAACCCGTGGCAAGGAGATTAAGCCTTGTACCCACAGTCAGCACAAAATCCGCATTCTGCTGGATGAAATTGGCGCTCCTGTGGCCGATGGCGCCGGGGCGTCCAAAAAACAACGGATGGGAATCCTCGATCAGATCCACGCCGTTCCAGGAAGTGAAAACCGGCACGCCGAGATACTCGCACAGTTCTCTTGCCCTCTCTGCCGCTCCGGCCATCCGCACACCGTGCCCCAGATAGAGCGCCGGCCGCTTTGCCTCGTTAAACAGTCTGATCACCTGATCCGCCTGCTCGTCGCTGCAGCAAAGTCTGGCGGTTATCCCTTCTTTCCCTGCATCAAATCCCCGCAGTGTCCCCTCTTCCACCAAAGATGCCTGCACATCTAACGGCACATCGATCCAAACAGGTCCCGGTTTTCTCGTCAACGCCAGACAGACCGCTTTTTCCAGTTCATATCGAATATCCTCCGGTTCCCTGATCTGTACCGCATATTTTGTAATAGAGCGGACGATCGACACAATGTCGATCTCTTGGATCCCAAACTGCCGCACACCCTGTACCCCCGCCAGATCCGCACGTTTCACCTGCCCGGAGAGAAAGATCACGGGAGTTGCGTCCTGCCATGCCCCGGCCACTCCTGTCACCGCATTTGTCGCCCCCGGCCCCGATGTCACAAGACATGCGCCAAACCCCACCGCACCTGCAGATGCATTGGCATTGTTGCCATGATGGATTCTTGCATAGGCCTCCGCCGCAATGGAGGCCCCCTGCTCATGCAGCATTGCAACAGGACGCAGATCCTTGCTGCGTCCCAGAGAGTCATTCATATGCATAGCGCCGCCGCCGCTGACATAAAAGACATCCCTTATGCCAAGCGACGCCAGAAATTTCATAATATAATCCGAAACCTTTATTTTTTCCATTATTTTCTCACTCCGCCGCACTGAACTCATGATAGGTGATCAGATCCTCTATCATTTCATTCTTTACCATAGTCGCCTCGTACCCGCCGGTCACACCCATTTTCCGCAGCAAATATTCCATCGTAAGATTCCCGTCGCGCCATTTACCGCCGAGTCCCAGATGAGTCACATCCATATAATCCGCGCCCTCTTCGATAGCCAGATCCGCCAGTCTGTCCGCCGTACCGTTCTTATCGTGCAGATGCACACCCAGTTCCACACCGACCTTATGGCATTCCCGTATGGTACCGCGAACATAATCCTCGGTCATAACGCTCTCCGTATCCGCAAACTCAATGGCACGCACGCCCTTTTTCTTTGCGAACTCGGCAAACCGGATATTTTTCTCTATGGAATTATATCCTGCGCTTGTAAAATTGATGAACACTTCATACCCAAGCTCCATAGCCTGCGTCGCATGCCGGTCAAGCTCCTCCATGTCCGTCTCGTGAGAACGCGTCAGGATCCGGATCGTATCGATAATACTCTCTTTTGCCGGAAGCAGCTCTGAAAGCGGCCTCTGGATATCCCGCATGGCGGAAAGTTTTGTCACATTTTTAATGTTCCGGAAGGTTTCGACGATCTCTGCATTTTTCTGGGAACAATACCGGTACTTCCCTCTGTTCGGATCCGCCGCCGTATTATGAAAAAATCCCAGTTCAACATAGTCAATGCCCTTCCCCTGAGCAAATTTGTATAAGTTTCTCACAAAATCATCCGAAAAATACCAGCCTGTCTGATACCCTACTTCTCTGATCGTACAGTCAAAAACTTTTAAATTCCCGATCATCCGTTTCCCTTCCTTCTATAAATATGTTACCGATGCCGTTTCGGTTTTCCGTATCCTCTGTCACTCTGCCTTCACACCCTCGTGTATCGTCTTCACGATCTCCGCCAGCATAGGCTCCGTCATCCCGGGATATACGCCTACCCAGAAGGCCCGATTCATTACTCTGTCCGTATTTTCAAGCCCCCCTGCAATGCGGTAATCTTTCCCCTCGGTCATATGCTCAAAGCAAGGATGCCTTGTGATATTGCCCGCAAAAAGATTTCTTGTCTGAATATTATGTTTTTCCAGACAGCTTACCAACCTGTCTCTCGTCAAACCGCTCTCCTCTTTCACCAGCATGATAAAGCCAAACCAGCAAGGATCTGCCCCCTGTTCTTTTTCCGGCAGCACCAAATATTCTTCCAGATCCTGCAGGTTCTCCCGCAGATACTCCCAGTTTGCCCGTCTCCTTGCCACAAAATCGGGCAGTTTTTTCAGCTGTGCCGCACCGATGGCCGCCTGCAGATCCGTAGCCTTCAAATTGTATCCCAGATGGGAATAAACATATTTATGATCATATCCTTTCGGCAGCGTGCCGTACTGCCCATCGAAGCGATGTCCGCACAGATTGTCCTGTCCGCCGGAGCAGACGCAGTCCCTGCCCCAGTCCCGCATTGACCTGATAATCTTTGAAAGCAGCGGATCGTCCGTGTAGACCGCGCCGCCCTCCCCCATCGTCAACTGATGGGCCGGATAGAAACTGGAGGTGCCGATATCGCCGATGGTTCCCGTCTTCTTTGTCACACGTTCCCCGTTTTCCGAAGCGATCTCATACTCCGCTCCCAGAGCGTCGCAGTTGTCTTCAATCAGCCACAGCCCATGTTCTCTGCAGAAATCCGACACCTGCTGCAGCGCGAAGGGATTGCCCAGACTGTGCGCTAGAAAGACAACCTTCGTCTTATCGGTCAGAGCCGCCTGCATCTTCTCCACCGAAATATTGTAGGAAGGGATATCGATATCCACAAACACAGGCACTGCTCCCGCCTGCACGATAGGAGCCACCGTGGTCGGAAAAGCCGCCGCCACCGTGATCACCTCGTCGCCTGGTTTCAACTGCCGTTCTCCTAATAAGGGGGAAGTTAACGCCGCCATCGCCAACAGGTTGGCTGAAGAACCGGAATTGACCAGTGCGCAAAAGCGAACCCCAAGAAATTTTGCCAGTCCTTCCTCAAACTCCGTCGTATATTTTCCTGCTGTCAGCCAGAAATCCAACGCCGCATCCACCAGATTGCACATCTCTTCCTCATCGTAGACTCTGCCTGCATAGTTGATCCGGTCCCCCGGCTCAAAATCCTTTTTCGGCACATGATTCTCTTTATAATACTGCTTTACCAGCTCTAAAATCTCCTGTTTTTCCATATCGATACCCAGCCCTTTCCGCAATTCTTTTTCTCTTACAATAAATACCTGCAGTCCACTACCGGCTTATCCGTCTTATCTTTTATATCTTTAAATTCTTCCCATGCCGTCACGATAGCCAGAACATCGGCTCTCTCGTATATCTGCCCGCAGGTTTCCACACAGGTGACCGCAAGAGACGGATATACTCTCCTGAATTCCTCCTCCGCCACCGGATCATAGACCAAAATATTTTTGCATCCCAATGCCTGCAGTTCCCTGATGATCCTAGCCGCCGGCGTATCCCGCACATCGTCGGAACCGGGTTTAAAGGAAAGCCCCAGAATCCCGATACAGACATCTCCTTCTTTCCCGGCAGCGTCTTTGATCTTTTCCGCTATATATTTCGCTATATTGTCGTTTACCGAGATCACTTCCCGCAGGATAGCCGGTTCACATCCTGTTTCTCTGGCTCTTGCAAGCAGCGCATTGGTATCTTTCGGCAGACAATATCCCCCGTATCCGCAGCCGGGATAGACATAACTTGTCATCTGACAACCATCCCATCGTCTGTCCATATGTAAAATACGGAACGCCTCCGCCGTCTCAATATTTCCGATACTGTCCGCTATCCGAGCCATCTCGTTGGAATAGCTGATCATTGTGGCGAGCAGCGTGTTCGATAAATACTTGATGAACTCTCCCGTATTATGAGATACACAAAAAACCGGCACGTCCATAGGCTCGTACAGTTTCTTTAACATCTCTTCCGCCTTGCCCTGATCGCAGCCCAGCACGATCCTGTCGGCATGGATAAAATCTTCCCAGCAATGGCCTTCTCTCAAAAATTCCGGATTGTTTGCCACGCTGATAAAAGCTGCTTTTTCCCCCTTCTCTTTCACATAAGGAGCCACACGCTCCGCCGTCGTTCCGGGGGGCACCGTGGATTTTACAACCATAACCCGGAATTTCTCATCTGCTATCCCATCTATCGCCATATCCAACGCCTGAAATAAATAGGTTAGATCCGCGCTTCCGTCCTTTCCGTAGGGCGTCCCTACGCAGAAAAACACAAACTCACTGTCAGCCACCGCCTCTGCAGCATCCTCCGCCACCAGAAAGTTTTTGCCCAGATGCTCCTGCAGCACGTCCTCCATGTAAGGCTCATAAAAAGGAAGTTTTCCCTGCCGCAGAGTGTCTTTTCGCCTCTCATCCACATCCACACCGTACACCCGATACCCCATATGGGCAAAACCGAGAGCGGTGGTCAGTCCCACAAATCCCAGTCCGAACACCGTTACCATGAAAGATTTTCCTCCCCGCTCTCCTTGATAAAGTTTAAGAAGCGCTTAACACCCTCCTTCACCAGAATTTCAGGTCTGTAGCCCAAAATTTCTCCGGCCTTATCGATGCAGGGGCACCGCCTCTGGGGATTGTTGGTCAGATAGTCCTTATCTTCCGATATCTGATATTGAACCTCCCCTTTGTAGCCGAAAATCTCCTCCCCGGCCTCTCTGTATATCTCCGCAAGCTGTGCTATCGTGATCTCCGGCTTCCGGGTGCCGATATTAAACACGTCATAAGCGCCGTGCAGAAGAATCTTAAAATACCCCGCCACAGCATCCGCTATATAGCAAAACGTCCTTGTGGGGGAACCGTTTGACAAAATCACGATATCCTTCCCCTCCACCACATTTTTGGCAAAATCAGCGGGCACCCGTTTGTCGTTTAGTTTCATGCCCGGCCCGTAATTGTTAAAAGGTCTTGCCACGCCGATTGGCATACCATACTGACCGGCAAACAACATACACATCGTCTCCCCGAAACGTTTCGACTCATCATAGCAGGCTCTCGGCCCTGTAAAAGATACGTTCCCGTGATAACTCTCCGGTGTGGGCACCATATCGGGAGAAGGATCCCCATAGGTTTCGCTGGAAGAAAAGAAAAGAAATCCCTTTATCTCCCGCTCTCTGTAAAAGTCAAGCAGCCGCCGCAGCCCCCATATATTCGCATCCAACGTCTCGATCGGATACTTTCTGTAAAATATCGGCGATGCCACGGAAGCCATGTGGATAATCAGATCCGCTTCTTCAGCCCCCTTCACTTCCGATATTTCATCCCGGATAATATCAAATTTTACAACCTCAAAGCGATCGTCCGCCGCAATCTGATCCATCCACTTCGGATACCCCAGCATAAAATTATCCAAACAGATTACTTTTTTCAGTTTCAATTTTTCTCTGAAATAAAAAAGAAAATTTACCATATAAAATCCCAAAAAGCCGGCGCCTCCTGTCAGTAAGACAGTAGCCTCGTCAAATTTAGAGATCTCTTCATCGGTAAATTTTCCAAGCGTGTACTGAAAATCCGTTTCCAACTGTTTTGTAATCATATCTATGTCCTCCATGACATTTATTTATTGTTAGCATAAGACAGTCCGCGAAGCGTGCGGCCGCTCATTTTACCAGCGTTTCCAGGCAGCCTTTCCCTGATTCCAAAGCCATTCAAGGGCCTCCTTATCCCGCAGCGTATCCATACACTTCCAGAAACCGAAATGCTTAAACGCTCCAAGCTGTCCTTCCTTCGCCAGCTTCTCCAAAGGCGCCCGCTCAAGTACCGTCATATCCCCTTCCAGATACTTGAATATCTCCGGTTCCAACACCATAAATCCGCCGTTGATCCAGCCGCCGTCCTCGATATCTTTCTCCGCAAACCGCGTTACCCCCGCGTCTTCATTGATATCTAACACGCCGAATCTGCCGCCCGGCTGAATGGCCGTGACCGTGGCGATCCTCTTTTTTTCCTGATGAAAGGCAAGAAGTTTATTCAAATCTACATCCGAAAGACCGTCCCCGTATGTCATCATAAAGGCTTCGCCCTTCACATAATTCTCAATCCGTCTGATACGGCCGCCGGTCTGGGTATTATACCCCGTATCCACCACCGTCACCCGCCACGGTTCCGCCACATTATTGTGAACGATCATCTCGTTGTTATTCATAAAATCAAAGGTTATATCGCTTCTGTGCAGATAATAGTCCGCAAAATATTCTTTGATCACATAGCCTTTGTAACCGCAGCAAATAATAAATTCATGAAAACCAAAGGAAGAATAATATTTTAAGATATGCCAAAGAATCGGTGAATCACCGATCTCGATCATGGGCTTCGGCCTCAGATGGCTTTCCTCACTGATCCGGGTGCCCAGCCCGCCCGCCAAAATCACAACTTTCATCTTCACCGCCTCCTGCGATACTTTTGTCTTAAAACCGCCTCCCGCAGTTATTTCATGTAAATTTCATGCCCGTTTCTGTCCGTTTTTTCCGACAAGGGCTAACTTATTCTAACACCTTCAATCAGGCATGTAAAGAAAAAGCGTCGCAAATCCTAACACAAAATACTGTTTTCCAGTTCCTGTAATTCTTTATCGTCCGGCAAAAACGTCTTGAGCTGCCTCAGGACCTGCAGGGCCTCGGCCTTCATACCCTGTGACAAGAGAACATGGACATGCGCCGTTATCTGTTCCGCCAACGCCTGCATTTCCGCAGACGGAGGAGCTTTCTCCACGGCGGTTTCCTGCTGGGAAGATATCGGTGTTTCGGCATTATCCATCCGTCTTTGCGCATAGAACTGTGCATACCGCTTTAGGAGCCCGCCAAGCGCAGGACAGATCTTTGCCGCCTCCTTTAAAGCCCTCGAAAATCGCTCCCAGTCGTCTTCCGTTTCAGCACATAACATCTCTTTCAGTTTGACAGCCGCCCGGCCGGCGGCGCCGTTTGAGACTTCTGAAAAAATATGGACAAGCCGTTTTACATCGGCTTCTTCTTCGATTTTATCGACCTCTTCCCGGAAGTTGTCCATGCCGGGTTTATTTGCAAGAACACCGGCCGCATGTACAAATATCTCCTCGTAAGGAAGTCCGGCCATCGCCTTCACAAGACAGGGCATGAAATCCTGCGTCATATAGACGACGTCCTTCTCCCAGCCGAACAGATCAAAATACTGCTGCAGGGAGGAAGTGTCTCCCTTTTCCAGATCCGGACAGATCCGGTGGCAGTACATCCTGCTTACCGTCTCGTCATAAAAAGCCGTCATCACGATAAAGGTCTGTTCCGCAAGAAGTTTCTCCGGTCTTTGTGTGTAGTGCGCCCGCAGTCTAAAATAGCGTTCACAGCATTCCGCAGCTTTTTCCTGCTTTCCTTTGCTCCGGAAAAGTTCCGCCCCCAGAGTCATCAGATAAGCGGAAGTGTATCCGGTGCAGCGCTTATCCGAGGCGGCCCTCGTGTACGCGGAAAAAGCCTTATCCTCCTCCTCTAAAAGCAGTCGGGCCAGAACCTCCCCTCCGTAAAAGCATCCCCTGTGGCGGTTGCAGTCCCTGTCATCCTGCTTCTCAAACTTCCGCAGGGTCTCCCGGCAGAAGGAAGCAAGCGCTTTGTATTCTTTTAAGGAAAGGTACTCCTGTGCAAGGTGGGCCCTCAGACGCATCATGTCGGCAGGATCGCCGCAGTCCTTCTTCTCCGACACCGCCTTTTCCAACAGCGTCACATTCCGCATGGAGTGCTTCAACTTTTCTTCCGGCGTTCCGTAGATGTAGCCCGTATGTCCTGCTATGGCATCCAGCATCTTTGCAGGCTCCGACATCGGAACAAAAACCTCGTGCACTGCGCCCTGAAACCGTCCCTTTTGTGCCAGAGAATACAGCCTCACCACAGGAGCGTCCTGATAATGGAGCCGCTCCTCATCTGAAAAGTTCCGCACCGTGTATGCCGCATATCCAAAATGTCTGTATTCGCCCGACAAAAAGAAAGATTCTATTGCCGCCGTATCGAGAAAGCTCTCATCGTCGTCAAGGTACAAAAACCACTCTCCGGAAGCTTTCTCTACCCCTGCGTTCCTTGCCTTTGCAAAGTCATCGCACCACGAAAAAGGGACGACTTCGTCGGCGTAGGAGGAGAGGAGCTGTCTCATTTTTTCATCACAGCCCGTATCCACCAGGATCAGTTCGCTGGGGACGCGCTTTCTGAGCGTATTTAAGGAGTCCAGACATCTTTTTGTTTCCTTCCTGCCGCTGCACAACAGGGAGATAGTCAGTACAGTTTTTTTTGCCATAGGGCCTTTCCTTTCCGAAATGCTTCAAAGAGAGCACGGCTTTTCATTTTTTCCAAAAAATAAGGGCGGTTTTGACGCCGCCCTTATCTAAGTAGTCGCTGCTTTCACAGCCTTCTTACAGTTTTATGTCATCTGTCACAGCTTTTATATATGCCCAGGAATCAAGCCGCTCTCAGATTACAAACTTCATACCCCTTACTGAAGCAGGGACAGTACGCTCTGGTTGCTCTGGTTAGCCTGAGCCAGCATGGATGTACCAGCCTGAGCCAGAATGTTGTTGTTGGAGTACTGAACCATCGTTGTCGCCATATCTGTATCACGGATAGCGGATTCAGCGGATGTGGTGTTCTCCACAACGTTATCTAAGTTGTTGATCGTGTGCTCTAATCTGTTCTGAACAGCACCGAGGTCGGATCTCTGAGCGGATACCTTGCTGATAGCAGCTTTGATGGTATCGATAGCGCTCAGCGCATTCACGTCGTTGTCGCCGTCTACTCTGATACCCACGATGCCAAGTCCCTTAGCGCTCATGGAGTCGATGTTCAGAGTGATCTGGTTGTTTCTTGTAGCGTCAGCGCCTACATGGAGAGCGAAGCCCAATGTTGCTGTCTTATCCTGAATTGCACTGATATCATCTTCATTAAACTCTTTTTCATTGCCGAGAGCATCATATAATTTTGTTCCGGCTTTCTGTTTAACAGTTCCGTCAGACATAGTAGCCACATAGTTCTCCAGATCGTTCTCGGAGATCTTGTTGCCGTCTTTATCGTAATACTGTGCTCTGTCGCCGTCCTTTTCATATGCGGTAACACTCTCTGCCGTCAGGGTAACAGTGTCGGTAAAGACATCACCCGCCGCTGCTGCCTCACGGGCATAGTCAGCAGCCGTCACTGTCATCATTGCATTGCCTGCTGCATCCTGAATAGTAAACTCTGTATCGCTTGAAGCAACAACTTTAAATTTCTTCGCCGCATCGCCGTTTAATGTCAGAGTATACTTGGTATCTTTAGCATCTTTATTCTCGCTGTCCCACTCGCTGAGAGCCGTGATGGAAAGCCCCTGATCACGAATGGACTTCAACAGCATGTTCATATCGCTGGCACTTGCTTTGCTGCCTGCTGTCACTGCTACCGTCGCTTTAATGCCGGTTCCGTCATGTACACCTTCATTAGACATAGAAATTGTAGCGTCTGCCGCAGTTGCTGCCGCATAGCTGTAGCTGTAGCCTTTTACTGCTGTAGTGCTCTTATCGCCCTTCAGAAGGTAAGTTTCGTTGAACTTGGTTGTCTCGGCAACACGGTCGATCTCTGTTGTCAGCTGATCGATCTCCGACTGAATGGCTGCACGGTCGGAAGCGGACTGTGTGCCGTTCGCTGCCTTAACTGACAGTTCGTTCATTCTCTGCAGCATATCGTGTACTTCTGTCAAAGCACCTTCTGCTGTCTGCACTGCGCTGATACCGTCCTGAGCGTTTGCGGAAGCCTGTGTAAGACCTCTGATCTGCTTTCTCATTTTCTCGGAAATTGCAAGACCTGCTGCATCATCCGCTGCACGGTTGATCTTGTAACCGGAAGACAGCTTCTCGGTTGTCTTAGCCTGCTGACCTGTGGTTACGCCCAACATTCTGTTGGAATTCATTGCTGTAAGATTGTGTTGTACTACCATGATGTACCTCCATTTACTTTTTACTCGGTCACAACTCCTTTTGTGCCGGTTGCTTTGGACGGGAACCTTTGCCCGCCCGTTTTTGGTTTTTAATTTTTTGTTACATTGTTTTTAGATTTATGTAATTAAGAACCGACTCCCAGGCTGTCAGTTCGCATTACCTGTTTGACTTGGCGTTTATGACGGATAATTCTTGATTATCCTTCACTTAATTCAAAAAATACGGAGAAAATAAAATACTTCTTGTAAAATAAGGAAAAGAGCTTAAAAACGATTGCAATCCTCGACTATTTGTAGTAGTATGGAGATACAACATATCTGGGAACTTCTATGATTTCTGCTTTATCTAAATCACATTCGTGAAATCGAAAGTCTCCCTTATATATGAAAAAACAGCATAAGGGGGAAAGGCGTGGGGAAAGAAGATGTCCATGAGAGCGATTATCTCGAAAATACAGAAATTTTTGCAGATCTGATAAACGGCGTCCTCTATCAAGGGGAACAGGTAGTAAAACCGGAGGAACTTGTCGAACAGGACGGGGAACTGCGAAGTATTTTGGGGGAACATACTAAAAAGATGATCCGAGACAAAGTAAAACTCTGGAACGGCACGGCGCTTGCCGTATTTGCGGTGGAGAATCAGACAAAAGTAGATTATCATATGGTACTTAGGGCGATGCTTACAGAAAGCATGGCTTACGACAGGCAGTGGAAAAAGCTGCGGGCAAAGTACAAAAGGCCAGAAGGGAAGGTTCCGCTTACACCGGAGGAGTTCCTCTCCGGCATGCGAAAAGGGGATAAATTCATCCCGGTCATTACGATAGTGATTTATTATGGAAGAGAAAAGCCGTGGGACGGAGCAAAAACACTGTATGAACTGTTGGATGTGAAAGAAAGTGCAGAGAAGATACTGCCCTTTGTATCAGATTATAAACTGAATGTATTTGATTACCATGAGCATAAGGATTTTGGGCAGTTTCATTCAGAACTGCGGTCAGTCTTCGAATTTCTGCGATATTGTGATAACAGGGAATTGCTGGCAAAGAAACTGGAGCAGGAAAAAGAACGGTATGGGGGATTGAGCCCTCAGGCAAAAGTGCTTTTGACGAAGATCACAAATATTAAGAAAATACCGGATGTAACACAGGAAGATTTTGAGAAGGGGGAATTCGATATGTGCAAAGCATTTGAGGATATGGAGAAGAAGGGGCGAATAGAAGGCGAAAAGAAAGGCAGGATTGAAGGAGAAAGGAAAGGAAGGGTCGAAGGTCGCGCGCGGGAGATCGTCGAATTAGGCCGTGAGTTTGGTCTTTCAGAGAGCAAAATTTTGGAGAAGCTACAGGGAAAGTTAAATCTGTCGAGAGAAAATGCGGCAGAGTACTTTTCGATGTTCGCTGGAGAGGCGGTATAAAATCGGATTTAACAAATTTTTGAAATTTTTTAAAAAAGCCCTAATGTTATCCGGGATTCGGACGATATACATAGTGTAAACAGTAAAGAACATTGAAAAGGCATAAGAAATAGTGACGGATAATCAAGAATTATCCCTCATAAACGCCAAGTCAAACAGGTAATGCGAACTGACAGCCTGGGAGTCGGTTCTTAATTACATAAATCTAAAAACAATGTAACAAAAAATTAAAAACCAAAAACGGGCGGGCAAAGGTTCCCGTCCAAAGCAACCGGCACAAAAGGAGTTGTGACCGAGTAAAAAGTAAATGGAGGTACATCATGGTAGTACAACACAATCTTACAGCAATGAATTCCAACAGAATGTTGGGCGTAACCACAGGTCAGCAGGCTAAGACAACCGAGAAGCTGTCTTCCGGTTACAAGATCAACCGTGCAGCGGATGATGCAGCAGGTCTTGCAATTTCCGAGAAAATGAGAAAGCAGATCAGAGGTCTTACACAGGCTTCCTCAAACGCACAGGATGGTATCAGTGCAGTACAGACAGCAGAAGGCGCTTTGACAGAAGTACACGATATGCTGCAGAGAATGAACGAGCTGGCAGTTAAGGCTAGCAACGGCACACAGTCTACATCCGACCGTGAAGCGATTCAGGCTGAGATCAACCAGCTTGTAACAGAAATCGATCGTGTATCCGAGACAACCAAGTTCAATGAGACTTACCTTCTGAAAGGTGACAAGGATGCTGAGAAACAGTACAGCTTCGCTTATGGTGCAAGAGCTTTGGCGGCAGCTACCTTTACGACTGGCGGAAACACGACAGCAGTAGGCGCCAATACCGGGAATCAAGTTACCATTACAGCAGCGGCTCCGACTACAAAAGAAGAAGCGGCAGCGCAGAATGAACTGCTGAAAGCTCTGCAGAAGAGCGGTGTAAGACTCACTACGGCAGCAGGCGTAGACGGTACGAAAGTTGCTAATGTGGCAATGTCTGTAGACGGTTATGATATTGACTCTGCTGGTAAGGTTTCCAAAAACGGTGTTTCCACAGGAGTGACATTAACAGTTGCCGGAGCTGGTGTGGATAATTCGAAAGGCACAACAGAACTTTCTGATATCCTGACCATCAAACCGGATGCAGTAACTAAAGAAGCAGCAGACGGGCATGCAGTATTCTACGACAGAGACGGAAATAAGATATCAGAGAATGCTTTGGATAAATACCTTGTGATGGATTCGGCGGGTACAGCGGCATCCAAATTGAAAGACAAAGATCTGTATGATCAGTTTGGCAACAAACTTACATTTGTTCCGGCTGAAGTAACTGGAACAAAGGATATCGTAGGCGGACTGGATCTTTCTCTGCATGTAGGCGCTGACGCTACAGGAAACAACAAGATCGGGCTGACTCTGGATGCTATGTCCGCAAAGGGACTGGGCATCAACGGCCTCAGAATCGATGGTTCTACTTCTAAGAACGCTGACAATGCAATCGAGACGATCAAAGCGGCTATCGCTAAAGTATCTGCGCAGAGATCCGACCTCGGTGCTGTTCAGAACAGATTAGAGCATACGATCAACAACTTAGATAACGTTGTGGAGAACACCACATCCGCTGAATCCGCTATCCGTGATACAGATATGGCGACAACGATGGTTCAGTACTCCAACAACAACATTCTGGCTCAGGCTGGTACATCCATGCTGGCTCAGGCTAACCAGAGCAACCAGAGCGTACTGTCCCTGCTTCAGTAAGGGGTATGAAGTTTGTAATCTGAGAGCGGCTTGATTCCTGGGCATATATAAAAGCTGTGACAGATGACATAAAACTGTAAGAAGGCTGTGAAAGCAGCGACTACTTAGATAAGGGCGGCGTCAAAACCGCCCTTATTTTTTGGAAAAAATGAAAAGCCGTGCTCTCTTTGAAGCATTTCGGAAAGGAAAGGCCCTATGGCAAAAAAAACTGTACTGACTATCTCCCTGTTGTGCAGCGGCAGGAAGGAAACAAAAAGATGTCTGGACTCCTTAAATACACTCAGAAAGCGCGTCCCCAGCGAACTGATCCTGGTGGATACAGGCTGTGATGAAAAAATGAGACAGCTCCTCTCCTCCTATGCCGACGAAGTTGTCCCCTTTTCATGGTGCGATGACTTTGCAAAGGCAAGAAACGCAGGATTAGAGAAAGCTTCTGGAGAGTGGTTTCTGTTCCTCGACGACGACGAGTGGTTTTTTGATACGGCGGAGATAGAGGAATTCTTTTTGTCAGGAGAATATAAAAATTATCTCTCGGCAAGTTATATTGTCAGGAATTATCTGGACAAAAACGGATTCACTTATGAGGACAGCGAACCGGACAGGCTGGTCTGCTTACAGGGAGGCGTTCGGTTTCGGGGGATCATCCATGAGGTTTTTTATCCGTTGTCCGGGCCGAGGAAACGCTTTTCTTCCACAGCAGGGCATTTCGGGTATGCATTTCAGACGCCGGAGGAAGAAAAAAAGCATTCGGAGCGCAACAGAGGATTGTTGGAGAAGGCGCTTGCGCAGGATGATGAGGATATCCGCATGTGGATCCAGTCAGCACAGCAGTACGACGCTGACAGAGACTACGAAACTTTGCGGGAGTTCTGCTTAAAAGCGCTTGGGAAATTTGAGAATAGGAATGACAGGGCGATAAATTGTGAGAGGGGCTGCTTTTACTGCGGACTTGTAAATGCCTGTATCTGTCTGGAGGAGATCGATCAGGCGAAAAAGGTATATGAAAGCGCGGTTTCGGATAAACGGAACACAGATTTTTGCATGGCCCGATTGATGGCTTTCGGAACAGAGATTTTTACGGATACGGGGGAAGGGGAAAAAGTCCGAGAATGCTGCCGGCGTTATTTTGCGTTATGGGAACATTATAAAATGCGGCAGGAAGAACTTCGGGATCAGGACACGGTCTTTGTGAGAATGGCATTCCATCAGGTCATAAGAAATAATATGTATTCCTGTCAGATATGCCTTGATCTTGAAAATGGAAATACCGTTTCCTTAAAAGAATATTTTGACGATTTTGGATGGGATGGCGGAAAGATCTATATGACGCAGGACTTCATGCCCTGTCTCGTGAAGGCGATGGCCGGACTTCCTTACGAGGAGATATTTGTGCACGTGGCCGGTGTTCTTGCAAATAAGCCCGGCATGGACAACTTCCGGGAAGAGGTCGATAAAATCGAAGAAGAAGCCGAAGTAAAACGGCTTGTCCATATTTTTTCAGAAGTCTCAAACGGCGCCGCCGGCCGGGCCGCTGTAAAACTGAAAGAGATGTTATCTGCTGAAACGGAAGACGACTGGGAGAGATTTTCGAAGGCTTTAAAAGAAGCGGCAAAGATCTGTCCTGCGCTTGGCGGGCTCCTAAAACGGTATGTACAGTTCTATGCGCAAAGGCGGATGGATAACGCCGAAGCACCGATATCTTTCCAGCAGGAAACCGCCGTGGGGAAAGTTCCCCCGTCTGTGGAAATGCAGGCGCTGGCGGAACAGATAACGGCACAGGTCCATGTGCTCTTGTCACAGGGCATGAAGGCCGAGGCCCTGCAGGTCTTGAGGCAGCTCAAGACATTTTTACCGGACGATAAAGGATTACAGGAATTGGAAAACAGTATTTTGCAATAGAATCCCTTTTTAGGGATTCTATTGTTTTTACTCTTCCCGACCTTCGCCGCGCTGCTATGCAGCCTTTCAAACCGCCTCTCCCGCGAACATCGCAAAGTACTGCGCCGCATTTTCTCTCGACAGATTTAATTTCCCCTGCAGTTTCTCCAGAATTTTGCTCTCTGAAAGGCCAAACTCACGACCTAATTCGACGATCTCCCGCGCACGGCCTTTCTGCTCACCTTCGAGCCGGCCTTCTATTCTCCCCTTTTTCTCCATATCCTCAAATGCCTTGCACATATCAAATTCCCCCTTCTCAAAATCTTCTTTCGTTATATCCGGTATTTTCTTGATATTTGTGATCTTCGTCAAAAGCACTTTTGCCTGGGGGCTCAATCTCCCATACCGTTCTTTTTCCTGCTCCAGTTTTTCGGCCAACAATTCCCTGTCGTCACAATACCGCAGAAATTCAAAGACCGACCGCAGTTCTGAATGAAACTGCCCGAAATCCTTATGCTCATGGTAATCAAATACATTCAGTTTATAATCTGATACAAAGG
>ERZ777011.733-NODE-733-length-45981-cov-4.175021_pt1 | contig 45981 bp, 46 predicted proteins | sample MGYA00374964_ERZ777011 | MGnify/ENA primary metagenome ERZ777011 (study PRJEB29310, sample SAMD00008975) | mouse gut metagenome | study: EMG produced TPA metagenomics assembly of the Metagenome analysis of fecal microbiota from mouse which was promoted...
ATCTCATCAACCTGAAGCATTTAAAAGGATATAAAAATGGGACTGCCTATATGGATAATGGCAAGGAGGTTCCCGTATCGCGGCTGCGGAGCAGGGAGTTTTCTGGTGTTGTTTTGCAGTATATGAAGAATGTGTAAAAGGCTTTTCTATGGGTGCAGATAACATGGCTAAGTATTTAGATTTTTTCAATATCTACATTATGGGCGTGATTGAGGCGTCTTTCTATGTTTATTTTCTGTCAAAGTTCCTGAAAAAGAAAATATGGCCTCCTTTTTATTTCCTGTTTGGAGTAGGTGTGGTAATTGCGGGTGAGTTTATTCCGAACGGCACGATTGCCGGCTTTGTGGTGTTTGTCTTATTGCTTTCCATATGTGGGGCTTTTGTCTGTCATGCGAATTTTAAGGCTTCCCTTCTGTATGCGACGCTGACAATGGAAATCATGCTGCTCTGCAGCGGAATCGTGAACTCGCTGATGAGCCTTCCATACCCATGGCTGCCTGCTTTTTTCCATGAGCCAGGCAATGTTGCGGCCATGCTGATCTGCGAGGCGGCGTCCTTTTTGCTGAGCGGGTTTTGCTATTATATCGTATACCGCTATTTTTCCCGGGATGATCTTTATCCCGTGGATGCCCTGTGTCCTGCGGATGCTCCTGATACCACAATGGGAATGCAGCAGATGTTTCTGATTTTTGTTCCGATCCTGATGATATTTATTATGAGTAACTATATCAATGCGATTGAATATGACTTCCAGTTTGAGATCCTGGCGGACAAAGGGCCTGCGGGACACTTTTTCAGTCATGGGCAGATGCTGGCCATGTATTTTCTGGGACTTGCCAGCCTGTTCTGCCTCCTGTTTTCCTATAAGAAACTGCAGCAGAGTTTTCGTCTGGGCACTGAAATTTCACTGCTGGAGCAGCAGGAACATTCCCTGAACCAGTATGTGGAGGAAGCGAAAACCCGTTACGATGAAACAAAGTCTTTCCGCCATGACATCAGAAACCACATCGCAGTGGTAAAAAAGCTCCTGCAGAATGGGAAACTGGAGGAAGCCGTAACCTATATGGAGGATCTGGACGATATGGCGGAAAAAATGTCCTTCCCCTGCAGCACTAACAACCCGGTCATGGATATTCTGGTGGGGAACAAACTGGGGATTGCAAAAAGCATGGGGATAGATGTGGACTGTTCCCTCCTTCTGCCGTATCCCTGTGGCATCAGAGATATTGACATCTGTATTGTCCTGTCAAATGCACTGGACAATGCAATCCATGCAGTAAAAAATCTGGGCGTCGACATAGAAAAATATATCCGTGTGTCCGGGCGGCTCCAGGGGGATTTCCTTATGATGGAAATTCAGAACAGCTTCCATGGGAAAGGCGCGTTCAAAAAAGGGACAGGTCTGTCGAATGTAAAAAAAGTGGCTGAAAAATATGGCGGCGCCATGAGTATAGAGACACAGGAGAATGTATTTGTTCTCCATGTGCTGCTGATCATTCCACAGCATCCGGAAAGCAGCCCACAGCAAATGGATTAAAATGCTGCTTTCTACAGCCGAAAAAAGAAAAAGGAAGTTCATGTCAGGAAAAATTCAAGGAGGGACAATTATGCATACGAAAACGATGGAAGGCATTGCAGGGGCAAGCATGAGTATGAAACTGATGAATACACCACTGCGCGTCTATAAAGAAGCTGAGCGCAGAGGAGATACAGCCGTCATGGAACGGGCAATGGGGTATGTAGGGGACTTTGCTGATAAAGCGAAAGAATATCAGAAAGTGACGGAAATAGGAATGAAAGAGGATGCAAAGGAGGCAAGGGAAAAAGCGAAGACGGAGCAGGAAAATGCCATTCGGAAGCGCAGGGAAGAGCGTGAGGAACTGGAAAAGAGAATAGCGGAAAGTCGGAATGGGGATACGGATACGGTCAGCATCAGTGAAAGCGGAAAAGTTGCATTGAGCGAAAAGGCTTCCCCGGATCAGGCAGGCAAAGACAGTAGCAAGTTTGGAGAAGAGCCTGTGGATGCCGTTAAGAGGGAGTCTGTAATCTATACGAAGACCGGGGAATCAGCCGGACCTGAATCTGGCGCAAATCTCTCTGTTTCCGTATAAAAAATCAGAAAAATTATATTGTTTTCATATGAGGTACAATCAGGAGTCAAATGAGTTACAATATATTAGTAGTGGATGATGAAAAAGAACTGGCCGATGTGATTGAGCTTTATCTCACAGCAGACGGCTGCACGGTTCATAAATGCTACACGGGCAAGGAAGCTCTGGAGTGTATTGCACATACGGATTTGGATCTGGCAATTCTGGATGTGATGCTCCCTGATGTGGACGGTTTTCAAATATGTAAGAAAATCCGGGAGAAGTTCTGGTATCCTGTCATTATGCTCACGGCAAAAGGGACGGACATGGATAAGATCATGGGTCTGACCATTGGAGCTGATGATTATATTACAAAACCCTTTAACCCGCTGGAGGTGGCTGCCCGAGTAAAGACTCAGCTGCGGCGGTACCGGCTTTATAATCATTCCGCAGCGAAGCAGGGGGAGCCGGCCTGCAAGTATGATATAAGGGGACTGGTAATCAACAAAGACAGTCATAAGTGCTTTCTGTTTGGAAATGAACTGCAGCTGACGCCCACCGAGTTTGCTATCCTCTGGTATCTTAGTGAGCGGCAGGGCGTTGTAATCTCTTCCGAGGAGCTTTTTGAGGCGGTATGGGGCGAGAAGTTCCTGCAGAATAATAATACCGTCATGGCCCATATTGGGCGGCTGCGGGAAAAGATGGGAGAGCCTTCCGGAAATCCCAGGTTTATTAAAACAGTATGGGGGGGGTGGTTATACCATTGAAAAATAGAAAAGATTTTCGGCAGCTCCGCATAAAGATTTTCCTCCGGACGATTGCCGCGCCGGTAACTGCCGTTTCTGTCATCTATATCACATATTCTGTTTTACTGCGCGGCCGCTTCGCTGACGGGATGGTGGCGCTTTTTCAGACTACCCTTGGAATAAAATACGATGCGGCCCTCCGACTGTATGAGCGGATATTTCGCAGCCATATGGATGCTATGATTCTGCTTTCCATTCTGCTGATTTTCGCCGTATTGTTCTATTTTTATCTCCGTTGGCTTACACGGTACTTTGAGACGGTCAGTGAAGGAATGGATCTCCTGCTTGCGGATGCTCCGGGAGAGATTTCCTTTCCCCCGGAGTTGTTTTCCGTTGAGAGAAAAATGAACCTTGCAAAGCACACGATGCTCCTGCAGAAAAGCGATATGCTCGTGGCAGAACAGCGGAAAAACGATTTGATCATGTACCTGGCCCACGACCTGAAAACGCCGCTTGCTTCCACCATCAGCTATCTGAATTTACTTCGGGATGAAAAGCAGATTTCCGAGGAGCTGCGGGAGAAGTACCTTTCCATTTCTCTTGCCAAATCACAGCGGCTGGAGGACTTAATCAACGAATTTCTGGAAATTGCGAGATACAGCCTGTCAAACATAACACTGCAATATAAGGAGATCAACCTTACCCGCCTGTTGGAGCAGCTTGTGTATGAGTTTCAGCCGATTTTGGACAGAAAGGGGCTGATCTGCCGCCTTGCGGCTGCGGATGATATTCCTCTGAAATGTGATGCTGATAAGATACAGCGGGTGTTTGACAATCTTTTGCGCAATGCCGCGGCCTACAGCTATGACGGAACCGAAATTATCATCGAAGCCGAACAGGACAAAGACAGCCTGATATTGAGATTTTCCAATCGTGGCGGGACCATTCCAAAAGAACGGCTGGAGCGGATCTTTGAACAGTTTTACAGACTGGATACGGAGCGCAGATCTGGCGGAACCGGGCTGGGACTGGCTATTGCCAGACAGATTGTTATGCTTCATAAGGGGGCAATCACAGCGGAAAGTGAAAATGAGCGGACGGTTTTTACTGTAACGCTTCCTGTTTTATAGGAAAATCGTAAGAAAATCCGTAGAAAAAGAGTGGAATATCGTGTGAACAAACAAGGAAATGGTGCTTTTGTTTTTAGTACAATGAGCGTACTGAGGCATGGGCACTTTTTTAATGCCGAAGGGACTTTACCCCTCAGTGCCATCGCGCAGCGATTTTACATAGAAAGGAGTTTTCACATGGAACTGCTGATTGATAAGGTTTCTAAAAAATTTAAAGACAAAAAAGCGGTTGACAATATCAGCTTGGAGCTGACGCCGGGCGTCTGGGGACTTTTGGGCGCCAACGGTGCGGGCAAGACGACACTGATGCGGATAATTGCCGGGATTATGCAGCCCACCTCCGGACAGGTGCTGTATGACGGTGTACCGATCCGGACGCTGGGGGAGGGTTACCGGAATGTCTTCGGTTTTCTGCCCCAGGAGTTTGGCTTTTATCCGGAATTCACGGTGAAAGATTATCTGGCTTATGTCGCCGCCCTGAAGGGACTGACCGAAAGAGAGAGCCGGCGGAGAATCCGCGAATTGCTGGGAAAAGTCTCCCTGACGGACGTCTATAACAAAAAAATTGCCAGGCTCTCCGGCGGCATGAAACGCAGGGTGGGGATTGCTCAGGCTTTGCTGAATGATCCGGAGATATTGATTCTGGATGAACCTACCGGGGGACTGGACCCCGGCGAGCGGGTGCGTTTTCGCAATCTGCTGTCGGAGTTTGCCCATGACCGCATTGTTTTGATTTCCACCCACATCGTTCCTGATGTGGAGTACATCGCCACCTGCCATGCGATTATCCGGGACGGGAGGCTGTTAGCCACAGGAACTACAGAGGAACTGGTCAAACTGGTGGAGGGGAAAGTATGGAGTTGTACGATTCCTGCAAGAGCTGTGCCGGAATACGAAAGCAGGCTCCGGATTGTCAGCCTGCGGAATGAAAACGAGGCAAAAGTTTCCATCCGCTATCTGGCAGAGAATCCCTGTAATGACAGCTCCGTCCCGGCCGTTCCCCGTCTGGAGGATCTGTATTTGTGGCTGTTCCCACAGGGCGGCATAGAAAACCGAAAGAGAACCGGCCGAAAGAAAGGAGGTATCCATAGATGAGAATTTTCTATCTGGAATTAAAACGTGTATTGAAGTCAAAGCTTACCTGGATTTTGCTTGCTCTGGCGCTGCTGCTCTCCGTTCTGCTTGCCTGGCTGCCCACTACTTACTGCTACAGTAATTACACGGACGAGGCCGGGAACGAGGTAAATCTCACCGGCCTGGCATCCATCGCCCATGAAAAGGAACGGCAGGCGGATGCGGCCGGAATCGTTACCCCACAGCGCGTGCGGGAGGCTGTGGAGACCTATCAGGCCTGCCTTGCATCCTACGGCGTGACGGAATCCTATGATCTGCCGGAGGGTGTCTATGAGCGGGAAATCCTTCCCATTGCCCCATTGCTCCACGGTGTAAAGGAGGCCTTTGCAGATCCGGATACCGGAATGGCCCCTGCGATTATGGAAATTGATTCGGAGCAGATTGGCGATTACTATTCCGTCTGTGAAGCCCGGATTGCCTCCCTGATGGCGATGGAACAGCCGGACAGTCCCGGGGCACAAAGCAAAGCCGTAGAAATGTACCGGAATACCAAGAAACCGTTTGAGGTTTATCCGGGCATGAATTCCACCGTTCCGGACTATCAGAACATCATGGGCTTTCTGGTGCTGCTGTTTTGTGTGGTCATTGCCGCACCGATTTTTTCTGCTGATTATCAGTCCGGAGCGGACGATATCCTGCGCTGTACCCGATATGGAAGAGCCTCTCTTGGTGTTGCAAAACTGTTTGCGGCCCTTTTTATCAGCGGAGCTACATTCGTAATCTGTGCTGCCGTCCATATTCTGGTGGCAGACAGTCTGTTCGGCTGGGAATGCACCCGTACATCTATCCAGATGATGTACTCTATTGTGACTCTGGCAGATATGAATATAGGCGGCCTTCAGTTCTTTTTTGCTACAGCAGGACTGCTTTCGGTTCTGGCTTCCGTGAGCTTTACGCTGTTTCTTTCCGCCAGATGCAGGACCACTGTGTCATCCCTGGCGTCATCGCTGGTATTCTGTATTGCGCCGGTGGTCATTTCCATGACGGCGCCGGGGGCACTGGGTACATGGCTTTGCAGCATCCTGCCCGCCAGCGGAACCAGCATTCAGGCGAGCGTGCTCTACGCAATTACGGACTTCCGGTTTTTGAATCTGGCAGGGCTCCTCGTCTGGACGCCGTATGCCATGATTGGGGCTTGCATGATTGAGATTCCCCTGTTTGCATTCCTGGCTGTCCAATGTTATTGCAAGCATGGGCTGAATTAATTAGACTTCATAAATTTTTGGGATGTCCGGGTATGACAAAAATTCGACCTTCTTTCAGGTGGATTTTGAAATGCCCGGACATTTCACGTCATTTAGAAAACTGTCTGCGGCAAACACGTTGTTTCGGTGTTTTTGGAATGATAAAATTAAACTTTACAGAAAAACCGCATAAAATGAAAAATCGGCATTTCCAGAAGGGAAAATACTATGTGCAATAAAAATCTTAAAACATTAAGCTGTATGGTTCTTGTAACTGGTGCTTTATCAGGATTGACTGGGTGCAGCTGTATGCCATCCAAACCAATTCGGACAGAAGAAATAACAATTACCTCAGACGTTGATGATACTACGACAGAATGCGATGCAAATGGGCAGGATCAAAAAAGGGACTTCGATGCAGAGAAACCGGATGCGGGAAGGGATTCTGAAGATCTGACAGGAGATGATACCGGTTTGGGTGAAATGGAGATTGTGAACGCAACCGAATTTGGCAACCCAAAAGAAGTGTTGGATCATATGCCAATTGTATCAAATGTTACAGTTATAAAAACAGTAGAGGATGAGTTACAGATTGAGTTTGAATTAGAGAATGTAGGGCTCTGCACTTTTGCTGCCGGCAAAGGAGAGAAATTCATTCTGCCGGATGAAGTTTTTGTGGATTCCACCCAAATTGAATGGACGGCATCCACCGCAGACGGGGAATATCTTTTTCCTTATATGAGGGTTAATGAAACCGGGGATATGTTTATGATAGACTGGACATATAACGGATACTGCTTTGCTGTCTATGGGAAATCGCCCCAGAATACAAGTGACAGGGATATGGCCGGAAAGATTGCGCTGGCAATGATATACAATTTGGGCGAAGCGGAATAATGGTGTTATCATATTTGGAAAATTGAGACCGGAGGGAAGTTTGGAAGTAAACTTCCAAACTACTTATTGGTGGCAGTACCGCAAGCACAGCTTGCGGTATGCGGGGGTATAAGTTTGAAAGTTCCTTTCAAACTATTTATTGGTGGCAGTACCGCAAGCACGGCTTGCGGTATGCGGGGGTATAAAAATGAATCAAAAAAAATGGATCCGTATTGTGTCGATTTATTCGATGATATATACGGCAATTACATTGTTAAGCAGCGTTTTGTATCTTTGTAACGGCATTTATGAAGACCCAGGCGGTAACTGGCACGAATTAGACAGGGCTATCATCCTCCTGATCGGGATAGCGGCATTTGAGCTATGCACGAATCTGCCTGTTAAGACTTTGGCTCTCAGATATTTGATTGCATATATTCCCTCTCAACTGTTGGCGTTTGTCTATGTCTGGTTCAGCGGACTGCGGGAACCTTTGGCAAAAACAGCGTACAGGGATATCTGGATTAACTTTACGAGCCTTTTTGTGCTGTTATGTATCACCAATACTGTCATTTATGTTTTTAAGAAAAAGAGAGGAGAGAAAGGCAATGAGTAAATACAACGCATTATGGGAATATGTGCAGAAAAGCGGAAAGGAATCTTTTCAGCTGACCTTTGAGGAGATTCAGGAAATTGTGGGGATACCGATTGACCACTCTTTTCTGAAATATAAAAAGGAATTGGCGGACTATGGCTATCAGGTCGGGAAAATATCCATGAAAGAGCAGACGGTACTTTTCCATAAGATTGACTGATTAGCATATGCCATTATTGGATGGCCTGCAAAATCCGCCTTCAGCTTTTATAAAAGATGCATGGGCGTAATTATGATTGATGAAAAATCTTCCGATGTACATAAATGAATGATTGAAATTGACGAATAAAACAAGGAGACTTTATAATGGAAAATTTCACCGATGCTTTGAAACAAAGGAATTTAGAGAAAATCAGGGCGTTCCCCAAATCTGACCTGCATAACCATTTTGTACTGGGCGGAAGTCGGCAGTATCTGCATAAAATGACAGGCATAAAGATAGAGCCTGTGAAAGCTCCGATATTGTCCATGGATGAAATGCATACATGGAACCGGGAAAACCTTGGAGAAAAATTCGAGACATCAGAAATGAGAAAGCTTTTGATCCGGGCGACTTTCCATCAGGCCAGGGAAGATGGCGTTACCGTGTTGGAGATTGGGGAGGATGTCTGGGGGCTTTCGGAATATTTTCATAATGATATTGATGAATTGATTGAAACGTTTACTACGGAACAGAGAGAAATTGCGCCGGATATGGAATTGCGGCTGCAGATCGGCCTGTCAAGGCATTGCCCCATCGGATATCTGGAAGAGAGCCTTTCACATTTTTGGGGAAATAAGGCTTTTTATTCCATTGATTTATATGGAGATGAATTGGCGCAGCCAATCGAAAATTTCAAATCCATTTACCGCAGGGCAAAAAAAGAGGGGCTGCGTTTAAAAGCACATGTCGGTGAGTGGGGAACTGCGGAAGATGTGAGAAGGGCTGTAGAAGAACTGGAGCTTCATGAAGTACAGCATGGCATTTCCGCAATTCATGATAAGAGCGTTGTCCGTTTTTTAGCTGATTACCATATTCGCCTTAATATTACCCCAAGCAGTAATGTACTGCTTGGAAGGGTTCCCAGTATGTCGGTGCATCCAATCGGTCATCTTTATCGCAGCGGCGTGGATGTTACAATCAACTCGGATGATATTTTGATTTTTGATTCGGATGTGTCCAAAGAATATTTACGATTGTACGAATCAGGTTGTTTATCAGCAGAAGAATTGGACTGCATCCGCCTGAACGGTCTGGCGGCCAGATAATCGGAAGATGAATTCCCTGTTTGCCCGGAAGTCGCATATGAAAAAGAATTTGATGTTGACTGAGGTAACTATATATGAAAAGAAACATAAAATACAAACCAACCAATTTATGCATGATAATTTTCATGCTTTGCTTGTCCGTAAGATTTGTGGAATACTTTCTAATTGAAACAGACAAAACGGCTATTGGAGAAAATGTGCTCCATAAAATTGTAGGGATTATCTTATTGGCGCTGGTATTGAAAAAGATAAATCTTACATGGGGTGATATTGGATTTCAAAAAAACGGTTTTGCAGGCAGTATTTTGAAAGGTTTGTTATTGGGAAGCGTTTGCTTTGCTATTTCATATGGGTTGGAATTAGCGATTTTTATTCTGCAAGGCAATCCTGCACATTTAGAAATATACATCAGTAGCTTTTCTTTAACTGGCTCTCAAATAAAAAATACTGATTTTGTTTTCTTTTTGTTATGCGTACTGTTCAACGTTATCAATGTATGGATGGAGGAAGGCGTTTTTCGCGGTCTGTTTCTTAAAACGCTCTCTGAAACAAAGCCATTTATGCAGGCGAATTTTATTGCTGCATTTTTATTTGGTATCTGGCATATTGTAATGCCGATCAGAAGCTATGTAAATGGCGAAATGTCATTTGCAGCAATGGTTCTGATGGGGATCGGTTATATTGCCCTTGCCGGAATTATGGGAATCAAATGGGGGCTTCTTTACCGCATAACAGGAAATATATGGGTGGGGCTTGGCGACCATTTATTCAATAATACCGTTGCTACCAATATGCTGCATGTCGTCTCGCTAAAGGGCGCAGACGAATTACAAATTGTTCGGATCATGGCGGCACAGATAATTTCCTTTGCGTTTGTGATGAGCGTTTATTATTTCAGGAAAAGAAGCGCAAATAGATAAACAAATGTTTTTAATGGAAGATGCCTACAGGACTTCCGGCTCTAAGGAAGAGGAGATGGAGAAAGTGTTATCCATACTATATTTTATTTTTTACAATCTCCTGTATGGGTTCGTATTCAGCCTTTTGATTCCGCGGATTTGTACAGAGCCGGATCGACCGGCAATTTGGGTGGGTACCGGCAATTCTGATTTCCGGGTCAACATTATATCGAAATGTAGATCAAAGGAGGCAATAGAATCTGTAACAACAGACTTGAAACAGATTGATTGGAAAGGCGGCATTATCACAGAAGGGGCGGCGTAAAGCAAAAGGTAGATGAAGGAGGTAGAGATAAACGATGCGTCATATTTATATTCGTGGGATTATTGGCCTGATTTGGCTGGTTGCAGCCATTGTATGCGGGGTATCCGGAAGCTTCCCAATGATGGGGCTTTATCTGCTATTGGCAGGTATATTCCTCTACTCCGCATATGCGACATGGAAAAAAGAGAAGGACGGTAAAGGGGGGAGGTAAGATGGGAGAAACGCTCCTGACTGTTCAAAATTTAAGTGCGTGGTACAATGATGACTCAGAAGGGCAACTGAGTCGACTCCTGATTCCATGTGCGCTGAGGCGCACGAAATCAAGGTACGGTGAAGAGAAAATGATACTTTCGGGGTTTTCCTTTTCGCTGGCGGAGCATGAAGTGGCAGGCTTGATTGGGCTGAACGGAGCCGGGAAAACCACATTCCTGAAGGTGCTTTCCGGCCTGCTTTCGACCTTTCGTTCAGACGGTATTTGCTTTTGTGGCGCTCCTGTGGATTTCCGGAAGCAGGATTTCAAGCTTTGCCGCTATACGGTGTTTGCCGAGGACAATTCTTTTTCGTATTTTACTTTCCGGGAATACCTGGCCTATGTATGCGCCGCCTATGGGAAAAAGGTGACCGATGTGGCGGAGCTGGTACAGGGCTTTCACTTTGAGGAATATACAGATACCCTGTTAAGGGAGCTGTCAACCGGGAACCGGAAAAAAGCATTTCTGATTACGGCTTTTGCATTGAAACCCAAGCTGCTCCTTCTGGACGAGCCGGTCAATGGATTGGATTTCCGGAGTACGGAATATCTGTACCAGAAGATTTTGGGCTATAAGGAGCACGGGACCGTACTGTTTTCTTCCCATATCCTTGAGAGCATTACGCTGACCTCTGACCGGGTATTTGTCCTGGAGGACGGTAAGATCCGGCAGACTTTTGAAGGCGGGCAGGTAGGCGCCGCGGATATCCGGGAGGCACTGCATGATGAAAATGACAGGTAAAGCCTTTGCAAAAAAAATGTTTGGGGCAAAATACGAGCGGCTGCCCCGGACACTTTTGATGGATGTGATTCTGTTTTGGGGGCTGTATATCGCAGGCTTTCAGGTGCAGATTGCGGCCTCTGTGCGGATTCTGATGATCAGCGCCTTTACCGCAGGCGTGATGTGGCAGGCCCTTTCTTCAAAAGATAACGCTGTGGAGCTGAAACATATGCTGATGCTGCCGCAGCATCACCGGAAATTTGTCTTTTCCTATGTGGCGGCGCTGGGAGCCTATACGGTTCTTACAAAGACAGGGCTTCTTTTGGCGATTCTGCTGGCCGTTTCTGCATGGAAGCCCATAGAGATTACAGGAATGGCCATCAGTATGGTTCATGCCGTCCTTATGGCTGCTGCCGCCTATTCCCTGAGAAAATACTGGTATGAGGGCGGCATCTGGACCGCTGCCATAGTGTCTGCCATTCTGTTTTTAGGAAACAGATCATGGTTTGGATTGTTGCTGCTTGCGAATAGTTTCATTGCTATTCTGATTTTATGGAAGGCAGGCGGATACGCATTTTATCAGGGGGAGAGTGAGAAAAGCCATGCGATTAAGCAACGGAAGAGGGGTTCCTTATGGCGGTACTTTTTCCGGTATCTGAGCTGCCACAGGAATTATCTGGTCAATACTGCTGTGATGTGGTGCGTGGCCCTTGTAATACCGTATTTCTTAAGAGAAATGACCGGGCTGTTTGTTGCCCCGGTGGGGTTTGCGATTCTATCCTTAAATACCCCTATTTGTATCCTGCTGTCCTGCGACCGTGACCTGGAGCAGGCAGTCCGTTTCCTGCCCGGACAGAAAGGTTGCTTTTGCATCCCATACTGCCTGTTTATCTTTTCCTGTAATATGGCGGCGGATGTGATATTCCTCTTAAGTTGGCAGATACAAAACGGCGGTGTCACTGCCTTAATGATTGCCGGGGCTGTTTTCTTTGCCCTGCAGAGTGCGGTGTTGTCTGTGCTTCTGGAATGGTTTTATCCCATTCGTGGCTGGAAGATTGAAAGCGATCTGTGGCATCATCCCCGGAAATATGTGGTTCCGGTGGTTATGCTGCTGCTTGCAGGAGGCACTTGCGTATGGCCGGTGCTGCTCTATGTCGTGCTGGTTCTGCTGGTTGTGGAAATTGCAATTTTACTTTTTATATGTCGGAGGCATCCGGAGTGATGGATAAAAAACAAATGAAAAAAAGATATTATATGTAGAAGATGATTTAAGCCTGATTCCCTGCTTTATCTATGACTTACAAAAGGCATACGATTCAGGCGGACAATTTTAAGAATATAAAGGATATCAAAAACACCCAATAAAGGCAGCCAGGACGGTTGCCGTTATTGAGTGTTTTCTATTGTTCAGGGAAAGAACAGCTTCCATTGGAAAGGAGCGTTTAAAAAAAGAACAGGCCCATCGAATGTAAAAAAGGTGGTTGAAAAATATGGAGGCGCCGTGAGTGCAGAGACACAGGAGCATGTATTTGTCCTTCATGTGCGGCTGATCATTCCACAGCATCCGGAAAGCAGTCCACAGCAAATAAATTAAAATGTTACTTTCTACAGCCGAAAAAAAGGAAGAACAATATCAAATTGAAGGAGGGCCATGCTTATGGCAATGCAGATTCATGGAAATTATGATCATTACGGAACCGATTATGCAGAGAGGTTGAATGAAAAACAGTCCGCCAATAGGACGGAAAAGGCAAAGGAAGCAGAGAAAGCTGCAGAGGGGAAAATTTCCGGCAAGCTGCCCGAACCGCAGGATGAATACATCAGCAGTGAAAAATCGAGGCAAAAGCCTACGGGCCTGTACCGGGTAGGACAGGACGAGGATGGCAACCGGAAAATCTTTTTTGATGCCCCGAAAGCTGTCCATGTAAACGGAAAAGATGACCGTCCAAAGAAAGGGGAAGACGGCAAAGGACCAAAGGAAAGCGGGGACAGCCAGGGAAAGCCGGCGGAGAAATGCGTCACGGATACGGATAAGGTTGACAGGGAAACAGGGAAGCTGAAAGAGAAAAAACAGCAGCTTAAGCAGCAGCTCCGGTCGGTTTCCGGGGATGAAACACCCTGCGGGTATCCCTCTGTGTCATCCGGCAATAATAAGGAAAACAAAATCCGGGAGCTGGAGAAAAAGCTGGCGCAGGTAGAAAACGAGTTACGCCGGAAAGACAACGATACATACAGACGGCAGAATGCTTCTATATCAGGGTCAAATACCCCATAGCAAGCTACGGAGTATTTGTATCATCAATACTGCCATCTATGTTTTTAAGAAAAAATTTCAGCTGACCTTTGAGGAGATTTGGGAAATTGCGGGGATACCAATTGACCATTCTTTTTAAAATACAAAAAGGAATTGGTGGACTATGGTATCAGGTCGGGAAAATATCCATGAAAGGGCAGACGGTATTTTTCATTACCTTGCCGGAATCTGAAAGCCTGCAAGCGCCCGGTTCAGATAATCGTTGAACGGTTTCATAATGCAAAAAAGCCCGGATGCCTTTGTGAGAAATGCTTCGGCATCATGCAGTTCTTCATCTTTAACCGGATATTCCAGATACCAGCTTTTATATTTTAAATATTCTGCCTGGGGGTGCTCCTTGTCGTATCCGGCCGGGACCCTTTTCAGCGCAGATCCCTGTACGGAGAAATATTTCTCAAATTCCGGATCATGGATGATATTTTCAAATTCTCTGCCGTTTTGCACAATGTAGTCCCGGACCATTGCGGTTGCGTCTTTGAACATATCTGCAAACAGGCCGCCGCCTAAAAAGGACTGATTGTCAGGTTTTATCATAAGATAATAGCCGACAGGGACCGGCAGCTTTCCCTGTGAGGAAATATGGGCGCGAAACGCCGGGTTATAAGGCGACTTATCGTGGCTGAATCTGGTATCCCTCACCAGCTTAAAGGTGAGACTTTTAGGTTCATTGTGCAGCACACTGCTGTCAAATTCACCGATCCGAAAGATCAGGGCCCCGATCAACGCTTCAAATTCCGTGTTCGCCGCCTTATTTTCTGCTTTATGTTCATGGAACCACTCCCGGTTATTGTTCCCGCTTAAATCGGAAAGGTAATTTAGGATAAGCTGTGTATTCATTTTTCCGTCCTCCTAACCTCTATTCTTGTCGATAGCCTGCAAATATCAAGCACTGTTTTTCACCATTATTCAGGCAATGCTGTACTAGCATTTGTAACAACGAAACAGGAAGTTCCGTCTAAAAATTTCCGGATAAACTTTTTCAAGCCTGCCGGGGACTCATAGGTTTTGCAGAAGGCAAATTCCTGTGAAATGTCATCGATGTCTTCCATAGCCTCTTTGACTTCCATCATGGTATCTTTTGGGACAGCAGAAGTAAAATCCAGCTGTGCAGGGTTAATTCGGTGATTTTGGATGGCATAATTGACTCTGTCCGTACAGCGGCATGTTCCGTTTCCGTACTCGCCGCAGTATTCCTTTAAGAAATCCGCCATTTTGCTGCGGATTCTGGAAATCCGCTGCCTATAGGCTTCCGGAGTGATGCCCAGAATATCGCCTGCAATTCGGCTGTCCACTTTGAACATGGTTCCTAAAATAAAGATACATCTGCTTTCAGGATCAAGACACTGGAGCATGACATTCGTGCAGGACAGTTTCAGTTCTTCTGCTAAGATAGCTTTTTCCACATTCTGCGTTAAATCGGGCACATCATCGATTTTTCCGTTCTTAATATCGTCCCCATAGAATTCAAAGCTGAGAGGGAATTTTGCAAACATATGCTTTTGGTAGTTTTTCAGGTGATTTGTCGCAATGCGGAACACCCAAGTGGAAAATGCGCTTTCTCCCTTAAAAGAGGACAGATGGGTTATGATTTTTAAAAGAATATCCTGTGTGGCATCCTCCGCATCAGGGAAAGTGCCGAGCATACGCAGGGACAGGTTAAACACCAGATCCTGCACGCTGAGAATTACTGTTTCCAAAGATTCCTTATCTCCGGCAGTGGCTTTTTCTATTAAAGCCAATAGTTCTTCATTGGTTATATTTTTCATGGCTTTTTACCTCCTGTATTCTATTAGACAACGGAGAGACGGTGGTGTGACAGGAAAAACAAATTTTTATAAAATTTTGAATAAATGGGCGTAAGGGATTATTCCATCGCTTAATATAAGAATATCATAAAAAACCTGACACAAAAAGCCGGAAGAATTTTATACAAGAATTTGATTGTTTTAAGGTTTCAGACAGGCTATAATAAGAACTTAGTGTGAAGAAAAAAACAGGTGGAGCAGGAATTAAGCCAAAAGGACAATGATACATACAGGAAGCAGCAGTCTGTTTTTTAATTTAACTGTGCCTTCGAATTTGGATAAGACGTAAAAGGTCATTGTACAAGCTTTCTTTATCCTCGATATCAATCATCAACCATCTTTGTCCATTTCCTTCTTGCGTTTGATGGTATATATTTTGCAATTCATCCGCACAGTCCGGAAGTATTTCTTCTACAAGGGGTTTTTCTTTTTTGCCAATGACAATTAGAATTGTAAAATAGCCTTCTTTTGGATAAACGGTGCATAATGACTTTCCTGATTTTTTAAATTTAATGTTCCAGCCTTTTTCCCAACTGCATGAACTGTATGCTATTTTTTCGATGCATTTATGCTCTTCCCTGATTTCCGAACAAAATTGCATGAAAACAGGGTTTCGGACATACTCGCTTATTTCTTCAATGGTAGGACGGTTAGTTTTATCTTGTAAATTAATCATATGATGTGTTCCTTTAAATTTGAATATATTTATTTTACGGCCGAAAAGAGAAAAAGACAAGCTTTAATTGTAGGAGAGGCAAAGCATAATGAAAATTTTGTTGGTGGAAGATGATTTGGAAATCAGTACGATGTTAAAAAATTTTTTGGCTACCGAAAATTATGAGGTGGTCACCGCCTATGACGGGGAAAGCGCCTGTGAAAAGTTCTTTTCCGAAGACTATAGCCTGGTATTACTGGATTTGATGATACCGAAAAAGAACGGTATAGAAGTTATGGGGAAAATCAGAGAATCCAGTACGGTGCCCATCATCATCCTGTCGGCAAAGGATACGGATTTCGACAAAACGCTTGGCCTTTCACTGGGGGCGGACGATTATATCACGAAGCCGTTTTCCGTTACGGAAATGGCGGCGCGCATAAAAGCCAATATCAGAAGAAATACACAGTATGCTGCGGGAGCTTCCATGCAGCGGCCGGTTCTTATAAAGGGAACGCTGACAATGAATTTGAACGATTATTCCGTAAAAAAAGATGGGAAAGAGATCGAACTTACGGCAAAAGAGTTTGAAATCCTGAAATTACTATTGCAGAATCCGAAAAAGGTTTATACAAAGGAACAAATATATTCTCTTGTATGGAAGGATGCATATTTAGGCGACGAAAATGCTGTAAATGTCCATATCAGCAGGCTGAGAACCAAAATAGAAGACAATCCTCGCGACCCTAAATACATTATCACGGTCTGGGGGATTGGATATAAGGCCGGAGGGGATTAAAATGAGCGACCGGACAATATTTTTGGCCCTTGTGATTGTCATAATTGCGCTTGCCTTTCTTGTCCTTTACCAGAGATTTGCATTCACAAGAGGAATACAGGCAAAATTAAAACAAATTTGCCGGAAGTTAGAAGATATTTTGGAATCTGACAGCGATGAAAAGGTAATGGTATTTACGGATAATCCTGTTTTGATGGAATTGGCGGGCGGGATCAATCGTCTTTTGCTTGACCGTCAAAAGCTAAGAGCCGATTTTAAGAGAGGGGAGATTGCTTCTAAAAAAATGCTGGCGAACATATCCCATGATATCAAAACGCCTTTGACCGTTATATTGGGATATTTGGAGATCATGCGCATGGCCGATTCAGATGATGAAATGCTGAAAAAAGTGGAAGCCAAAACAAAACAGGTGATAGATTTAATAGGTCAATTTTTTACGCTTGCAAAGATTGAGGCAGGCGATATGAACATAACCCTTTCGAAAGTCAACATAAACGAAATTTGCAGGGAAAGCGCTCTTAGTTTCTACGAGATTTTATTGCAAAAAGACTTTGAAGTGGAGATTGCGATACCGGAAACAGCGGTTTATGTTAAGGGCGATAAAGACGCCCTGCAGAGAATCCTGTTTAATTTACTTTCTAATGCAATCAGATATGGAAGCGATGGAAAGTATCTTGGCGTATTTTTGCGCGAGGAAAAAACAAGCGCATATATCGACATAACCGATAAAGGGAAAGGGATAGAAAAGGAATTTGCGGATAGCGTATTTGAACGGCTGTATACTATGGAGGATTCCAGAAACCGCGAGATTCAGGGAAATGGTTTAGGGCTGACAATTGCAAAAAATCTTGCCGTCCGGCTGGGCGGAGATATTTATTTGGACAGCATACCAGGCAGTAAAACCACGTTTACCGTCAAACTGGAAAAAATAAAATATTGAATATGGGGGATACCTTTTGGGGTATCCCTTTGTGCGTACACGGCGCATAGAGGAAAACGGCCGGCATAACTGACGGTCAAACTGTTGTAAGAAATTCGTAAGAATTACGCAAGAGTTTTGAAAAGATACACCGCTAAAATAGTATTCATAGAAAGGAGGCAGCGAATATGTCTTATATTTTACAGACAAATCATCTTACGAAAAGGATAGACGGCAAAGAACTGGTAAAGGATGTGAATATTCATGTAAAAAAAGGAGAAATTTACGGATTCCTGGGGCCCAATGGAGCCGGGAAAACTACGGTAATGAAAATGATAACAAACCTGTGGAAACCAACGCAGGGAACCGTGGAGCTTTTTGGGGAAACCCTTGAAAACACGTCTTATGAAGTATTGAAACGTATGGGAAGTATTATTGAATTTCCGACATTTTATGAACATATGAGCGGGAGAGACAATTTGCAGCTCCATTGTGAATACATGGGGTATTATAGCAAAGACAGCTTATCCGAAGCTCTTAACATGTTAGGGCTTTTTGAAGCGGCGGATAAGCCGGTGAAAAGATATTCCCTGGGAATGAAGCAACGCCTGGGGATTGCCCGCGCCGTTTTGTGTAAACCGGAGCTGGTGGTGTTAGACGAACCGACAAACGGATTGGACCCTGCCGGAATGAAACAAATCAGGGATTTATTTAGGATGCTGTCAACGGAATATGGCATGACGTTCCTGATATCAAGCCATCTCCTTGCGGAAATTGAGAGTATTGCGGATACAATCGGCATTATCCATCATGGGAAATTGATAAGGGAAATTCCTATGAATGAAATCTCCGAAATGAATACGGCATATATAGAGCTTTCCGTGGGAAACACGCAAAAAGCCGCCTATATCCTTTCGGAAAAATTGAACCTGCATAATTTCAAGATTGTGGATGATTCCAAAATCCGTATTTATGAGGTTTCTGCTGCAACACAGACAATTTCAAAGGAATTGCTTTCAAACGGGGTGGAAATGATGTCTATTACGAAACACGCCGAATCATTGGAAGAGTATTTCCTTAAACTGACGACGGAGGTGTAAAAATCATGTTAAAGCTGATAAAACTGGAATGGAAGAAAAACAATATTGGGAAATATATCCGTAAAGCGATTATTTTAACGGCGTTTATATGCCTGTTTATGTTTTCCCTTGCTTTTTTGGGAATCGCGGATGATCCGGACGGAACGCTGGACGCCGCCCCGGGCATGAATACCGTTTCCGCCTCCATAGAATTGTTTACAAGTATGGCGTTTCTCATTTTTACAAGCGCCATGCTGGCGACCTTTATCGTGAGCGCATATAAAAATAAAACCATGAACCTGATGTTTACTTATCCTATCAAGCGCCGGAAAATACTGATATCCCAAATGTTGGCCGTGTGGATTTTCAGCTTCGCGGCATTGATTATGTCAAAGCTGGCAATCTATACATGCGTATTTGCAGGTTCAAAGTATATGCGGTCATCCTTTGCGATTGATTTTGACATGGGCAGGTCGTCATTTTATATTCAGCTGATACTAAAATCCTTTGTTATCGTAAGCATGAGCTTTATTGCATTGTTTGTGGGAATGGCAGCGAAATCCTCGAAAGCGGCTATTATTACTTCCTTTTTACTGATTTTTCTTACACAGGCGAACGTGGGTGATTTTACAATGGCGGATAACGCAATATTTCCCCTGGTATTAACGGCCATATCTTTTGCATGTGCCGTTCTGTCAATAAAAAATGTGGAGAGTAAGGATTTATTATAATACATTCCAAAGCAACGGTTTAGTTAAGGACTAAACCGTTGCTTTATCAGCAGGACATCTTACTTTTTTAGTCTTCCTCAATCACATGAATTTCTAAATAGTCAAAATCTATGGCTTCTATAAAATTATCCTGGGTGAAACGGGTTTTGTCATGCCTTTGAAAATCCGTCACCGTGGCGTCAAGCCAGATAGGCTTGCCCAAATCAAACTGATAGCATATTTCATCAATTGCATGAAATATCTTATGTGTCCGCGTATCTGTACTGTCATCACAAATAACGGTATCCTTTAGCATACGGTTGTCTTTAAAAATCTTTGCCCACAAACGAAACATACAAATCCCCATTCTTTCAATAGCCCCCGGATTTGGGCGTATACACAAATGATTGTTAACTTAAGGACGGCTGGTGAAGCCTCTGATTTATTATAGCAAAGGCAAATCAACTTCTCAATCTCATGAAAACTAACAATAAAGATTAAAAATATATAAAATATTTGTTAGATGTGTACATTATTACATAAAGTATGATAAAATATAAATAAATAATTAATTGGGGAAATGCCTGAAAACACCTTAAGAGGCGGGCATTTTTCATGAGGACTTAAATAATTACATAAATAAGGCGGTAAGCAAATGGAATTAAAGGTAGAACGCGACAGTGACATTGAAAGCTGGATGGAGGTTACCTTGGTTTATAATTCGGCGCTTAAGCAAATTTCGACCAAGCTGGAGATACTGAATGATGAATTTCAGCATGTACACAGGTATAATCCCATTGAGCATATCAAGTCGAGAATCAAAACATCTGAAAGTATTGTAAAAAAATTGCGAAGGCATGGCTACGAATCGACCATCCAAAACATGGTTCAGCATGTGAATGATATTGCAGGCATTCGGGTAATTTGTTCTTTTACATCAGATATTTACCGGATTGCAGACATGATTAGAAATCAAAGTGATATCAGAGTAATTTCCATCAAGGACTACATCGTAAATCCCAAGCCCAGCGGATATAAAAGCTATCATATGCTGGTGACCGTACCGGTATATTTATCGGACAGGATTATTGATGCGAAGGTTGAGATTCAGATTCGTACCGTTGCGATGGATTTTTGGGCGAGCTTAGAGCATAAGATTCATTATAAGTTTGAAGGGAATGCCCCTGAATATATTAAAAATGAATTGATTGACTGCGCAAGAATGGTAGCCGAGCTTGACGCAAAGATGCTTTCATTAAACGAGGAGGTACGCAATACGGATCAAAAAAGAGATTAGAAACAGCCCGAGATTTTTCGGGCTGTTTTGCAAAAGGCAGCCGTAAAATGAGGAGTGCCCAGACGCATTTCTACGCCTGGGCTATTATGAAAAAATTTATCTATTTGTGTTTTCAGTAAAAATGAAGTTGTTCATCTGATATGTTTATAGTATACAATGCAAATATGAATAAACTATGAACAAGAAATGAAATTACCGTTAATTTTTACAACGACAGGGATAAAATGGAATATAAACTATGCAAATTATACAAAAATAATACATGAGATATTTACATTTATGCTTTTTATCAATAGGCGTGACGGGGCGGTTTTAGCCGGAATAAGATACCTTCTAAGCAGATTAAGCAGCCGGGCAAGGCTATTACCTTTTGCATAAAATTGTAATAAAATAAGAAATTGACTTTATTGTAAAAATGAAACAAACATGATAAGATACAAAAGGAACATACGATAATGCTATCATCTGTGACAAATGGACTTGTATACCGTCGGAGGAAAAGTAATGGACAATTTTATGGATAAGGTTACGCAAAAATTAAATTCCCAGGAAATCATTAAGGCCAATGCTGCAGCTGACGCGGCTGCTCTCGAAAATCTGGAAAAACAGTTAACGCTGTTTAAGGAGCAGATGGAAAAATATGACGCCTGCCTTCAGGAGATGCGAAAGCTCAATTTGAAAAATATTGAAAGCGCCCAGGGCGTGCATGAGCTGGCCAAGAAAGCAAATGATACGCTTGACCACGCGGCAGGTGAAGTGGAGGCGGTATCCGTCTCGAAAATTAAGGAAACTTCCGACATTTCCATAGCGGGTATTAACCAGCTTTTAAATGAGAGTCTTGCAAAAATTTCTGATATCAAGGAAAACTCCGAAGCTTTAGAAAAAGCCAGCGCCGATATGAATGAGAGCATGAACGGCCTGCAGGAAAAGCTGGAGGGAAGATTTACCAATATGGAAGACTATATGCACACGGATAACGTGAAAGTCTACCGCAATGTGCAGGCAGCTATGATCGAAGAGTTGAAAAAGCAGACGACAGAGCTGAAAGAAGAACAGGAAAAAACAGCGAAAAATGGTAAAGTGATGCTGCCGTTTATGATTATTACAATGGCGGTGGCAATTGTCAATCTGGCAGTGACGATTGCTTCGATGCTGGGACTTTTTTAGGAGATTTTTGACAGGGAGATTATTATGGGGAAGCAGAGCTGGAAACCGGGGAATATGCTGTACCCTTTGCCGGTGGTTTTGGTTACGGTTGCCGATGGCAAAGGAAAGACAAACATTTTTACGGTCGCATGGGCCGGTACGGTGTGCAGCGATCCGCCTATGGTATCCATATCCGTGCGCCCGGAGCGCTATTCCCATCAGATGATAGAGGAAACGGGAGAATTTGTAATCAACTTAACTACGCGCAAACTGGCATTTGCCACAGACTATTGCGGAGTGAAAAGCGGAAGGGATACCGATAAAATAAAGGATATGCACTTGACGCTTCTTCCGGGAGAAAAGGTTTTGGCGCCGCTGCTGAAAGAAAGCCCGGTCAATATTGAATGCAAGGTAGAGCAGACGCTGCGCCTTGGGACACATGATATGTATGTGGCAAGAGTTGTGGCAGTCCATGCGGACGAGGCTTATATGGATGAAAAAGGGCGTTTCATGCTGGATAAGACAGAGCCCATTGCCTATTCCCATGGGAGCTATTTTACCTTAGGCAAAAAGTTGGGTACATTTGGCTATAGTGTAAAAAAGCGGACATAATAAAACATGTTTTAGGGGGATTTGGGCTTTTTCGGCGTTTTGCTTAAAAAGCTGCCCCGCACAACGGCAGATTCGCCATACTTTTGCCGGATGCTGTCAAGGGTCTTGTCAAGAACAGCCAGTTTCTCCTTAGAAGGGGAGACAGGGTTGTTTTTTATTTTTGATTCTGCTTCGGGATATGGTTTCAAAGCGTAATCCCCGGGCAGGTCAAATAAGGAAAGCTGGGTAGGAGCCGTTAAATCCGAAAGCTTGGAGGTGCGCACCCCAAGCAGGCGGATGGGAGAGTGGTCCCACAGTTCGTCAAAAAGCTGGCAGGCGGCAAAGTAAATAATCTGTGAGGTGTTTGTGGAGGGGGAGAGGGACTTTTGGTGGGAAACGCTATGGAAATTTCCGTATTTTATTTCCACGCTTACCATACCGGCCAGCTGTCCGGCTTTGCGCAGCCGCCCGGCAACGCTGTCGGAAAGGGACAAAAGATAATGGTGGGCCTCATCTTTATCCGAAACATCCTTAGGCAGCGTGATAGAGTTGCCCACTCCTTTTGCATCCGTAGGGGTCGATATAACATCAGTCTTATCAATGCCGTTGGCGTATTCCCATAGAAGGACGCCATGGCTTTTCAAATGTGCGGCAATAATTTCTTTTTTGGTCCTGGCAAGATCGCCAATGGTTTTAATCTCCAATTTTTCAAGAGCCTGTGTGCTGGACTTGCCGCACATATATAAGGAAGAGACGTTAAGAGGCCACATTTTTTCCGGAATCTCAAAGGAGTACAGGGTGTGGACTTTGTCCGGCTTTTGAAAATCGGAGGCCATTTTGGCAAGCACTTTTTTGTCCGAAATTCCAATGTTTACCGTGAAGCCAAAATTATCTCTTATTTGATTTTTCAGTGTGTTGGCCGCAGCCTCGGGGGAGGAATAACATCCTTTTACAGGGGTAAAATCTATAAAGCATTCATCTACGCTGAGCTGTTCAAGCTCAGGACAGAAATCAAAGAGAAATTTCATAAGCTCCCGGCTTTTTTGGTGATAAAGACCATGATCGGGGGATTCTATGACCAGGGAGGGGCACTTGCGCAGGGCGTTGACAATTGGCTCGCCTGTGACAACGCCGTATTTTTTGGCAGGAATGGATTTGGCAAGAACAACGCCATGGCGCTTTTCCATATCACCGCCTATAATGGAAGGAATATCGCGCAGGTCAGTGGCGGCGCCATCTGCAAGCAGACGCAGGGCGCTCCAGCTTAAATAGGCTGAATTTACATCTATGTGAAAAATAATTTTATCCATTTTGTGTGAATCTCCTTTTCATCAGTCTATGCTATTTTAACAGACAAGTAAACTGCGCATTCCGTGAGAACATGATGCAGTCTATTTTACCAGAAGAAATGGAAATAACATACCCTTTACAAGCAAAATGATAGCTGATAGAATAAATTTGTTATAAAAACAGGGACAGGCCAGCCTGTTATCAGGCTCCTTTATGAAAATTTATATGAGAAAATTACATAACAGAATAAAGAAATATGGAGTTTCGTTCAGATGAAATATATAACAAGACATTATAAAAAATTAAATATCAGAAACATTAAAGTCGCGGTATTGGCAATTATTGTCAGTATATTTTTTCTGCCTTCATTTGTACCCTTTGAAAAATTGGGTAATAATATGTTTACAGTGATTTTGAACAGCAGAGAGGTGGGCGTAGTTTCCAGTGAGGAGGAGGCGGAAGAATATTTGATAGCCGCAAGGCGAAAACTGGCCGAAACAAGCGGGGAATTGATTCTCGTGGAAAGCGAGCTTAAGACAATAGGAAGCGAAGTCCTTTGGGGAAAGGTGGACCCGCCGCATGCAATTACGGATGCAATGGCGCAAATTCTTGAAGAGGATGTAAAGGATACGCTTCAAAGAGCCTATGTTGTTAAAATCAATGATTATATGGTTAATCTTTCCAGCAAGGGCGATGTGGTGATGCTTTTGCAGGCTGCCCTTGATAAATATGGCGCGGAAGGGATGTATCAGGCGGATGTGCACCTTGATCCGTCCAGAGAACTGCCTGTGCTGACAGCTGAAATCAAGACACAGGAAGATGCGGCGAAGGAAGCCCGGGAAGCGGTAAAGCTGGAGGCTGGCATCCATGCTGAGCTGACTGAGGTTTTTGCGGAGGTGGAACCGGCTAAGGAAAAGGATTTTGAAGACTATGACTTAGGCATTATTTCCATGGGATATGGGGATGATGTGGAGGTAGTGGAAGCCTATTTGCGGCAAGACGACCTGTCGAAATTAAACACTGCAATTGAGGAAGTGACGCAGGATGAGGAAATGAGCGATGTATATGAGGTGATAGCGGGGGATACTCTTTCCGAAATTGCAATTAAAACAAACATTCCTATGGACAAGCTGATTGAAATGAATGATTCCTTAGAGGATGAAAATTCTATGATCAGGGCGGGAGACGAGCTTGTTATCACGATACCTGAGCCAAAGCTTGCCGTGATGCGCCAGGAGGAAATGTATTATGAGGAAGACTATGAGGAAGAAGTTATCTATGTAGACAATGACGACTGGTATACTACTGAGAAGAAAACCTTGCAGGAGCCCTCTGCCGGCCACCGAAAGGTAGTTGCAATCGTGACCTTTGAAAATGATAAAAAGATTGATCAGGAGATCATAAAGGAGGAGGTTACCTATAAGGCTGTTCCTAAAATTGTAGAGCGTGGGACCAAGATACCTCCTACTTATATCAAGCCTATAGCAGGAGGAAGGCAAACCTCAGGTTTTGGCCGCAGAAGCAGGCCTACAAGAGGAGCCAGCACCTACCATAAAGGGATTGACTGGGCAACGCCTACGGGAACGGCGGTGGTCGCATCCTGCGGAGGTACGGTTGCAAAAGCAGGATGGGGCAGCGGTTATGGCTATGTTGTCTATATCAATCATCCTGATGGAAGGCAGACCAGGTATGGGCACTTAAGTAAGGTACTGGTATCTCCGGGACAGACTGTTTCCCAGGGGCAGAGAATAGCCCTAAGTGGAAATACGGGCGTTAGTACGGGGCCGCATATACATTTTGAGATACTGATTAACGGTTCCCAGGTAAATCCCCTGCAATACCTGAACTGATGTTTTATGTTTACAAATGGTTTCAATATGATATAATGAGCGGTAGTGAGAAGAGATGAAGATTTTCTAAGGCGTCAAAGGACGCCGCCTAAGAAAATCTAAGTCATCTTGAAATAATTCATGTATCGTTTGTGCCGCAAAGCGGCATGTCGGGAAGTGTGTTACAGGTTTGATGTCCCGTCGGCTTGCAGGGGTTTTTGATTTAGTGGAAAGTTTGCGTATAGAATGATTTGAACTGAATATATAGAGGTATATTGTGAAAATATATTTTTCACAGACGAATTTGTGCTCACGCCCATGTTTGAGGGTTGCTGGGAGCATGGAGGATTACTATGGAACAGTATGCGATTAAAGGTGGTAATCCGCTGGTGGGAGAAGTGGAAATAGGGGGCGCTAAAAATGCGGCCCTGGGGATTTTGGCAGCTTCCATTATGACGGATGAGACCGTATTGATAGAAAATGTGCCGGATGTTCGGGATACGAATGTAATGATGCAGGCGATTGAGAGCATCGGAGGCGTTGTGGAGCGTGTTGACAGGCATACGGTTAGAATATCCGGAAAGCCTATCATGGATTTGGTTATTGAGGATGATTTTATCAAAAAGATTCGTGCTTCTTATTATTTGCTGGGAGCATTGCTTGGAAAGTATAAGAAAGCGCAGGTAACCCTGCCGGGAGGATGTAATATTGGGCTTCGGCCTATCGATCAGCATATCAAGGGCTTTCGGGCGCTGGGTGCTGATGTGAGAATTGAACATGGTCTTATCATTGCGCAGGCGGAGCATCTTCGTGGCAGCCATATATATATGGATGTGGTTACGGTGGGCGCAACGATTGATGTGATGATCGCAGCCGCTATGGCGGAGGGGCAGACCATCATTGAAAATGCGGCAAAAGAGCCCCATGTGGTAGATGTGGCAAACTTTTTAAACAGTATGGGCGCTATTATCAGGGGAGCGGGTACGGATGTTATCCGGATAAAAGGCGTGCCTAAGCTCCATGGAACGGAATATGCGATTATTCCAGATCAGATTGAAGCCGGTACGTTTATGTTTGGGGCAGCAGTGACAAAGGGGGACGTTACGGTTAAAAATGTAATCCCAAAGCATTTGGAGTCTATCAGCGCCAAGCTTGCGGAGATTGGATGCGAACTGGAGGAATCGGATGATGCGGTCAGAGTTGTGGCGGCGAAACCTCTTGTCCATACCCATGTAAAGACGCTTCCTTATCCGGGATTTCCTACGGATATGCAGCCTCAGATTACGGTTGCGCTAGGATTGTCAAGGGGAACCAGCATCGTTACCGAGAGTATATTTGAAAATCGTTTTAAGTATGTGGATGAGCTTACCAGGATGGGCGCCAGCATTAAGGTAGAGGGCAATACGGCTATCATTGACGGTGTTCCTAAGTACACGGGGGCCAGTATCAGTGCGCCGGATTTGCGGGCGGGCGCGGCACTTGTGATTGCGGGGCTTGCCGCAGAGGGCATAACGGTTGTGGACGATATCAAGTTTATTGAAAGGGGCTATGAGGACTTTCATATTAAACTGAAAAGCCTTGGTGCGCAGATTGAGAAAATCGATTCGGATCGGGAGCTTAAGAAATTCCGGTTAAAAACAGGATGAGGGGCGCATTATTTGCGCTTTCTTAAGCCGTGAAAGGTTACGGGAACTACACTGGAAATTTTTAAGCAATGAAAAATATATAATATGCGTTGACAAACGTATTGATATGGTGTAGGCTATATGCAGATATGAAAATTCAATATTGTGAAGAATCTCTTATTCAGAGTGGTGGAGGTACAGAGGACCTGTGAAACCACGGCAACCCCGGAGACGGAAGGTGCCTACCTGAGCGAGTAAATGCCCTGTGGCGAATCGAACAATAAGAGGATTTGATTATCGAGTCCGCTTATTACATAAGCGGCTTTTTTCATGTAATAGGCTGCCGGAGCGTACAGATGTCAGGAATGAATTTTCAAACACGCTCCAGGGAAATGTGCAGGCAATTGATGATATAAGCAGGCACACGAAAGGCGGCGGCAGTTTAAAATTTTTTAAGGAAACAGGAGGAAAAAAATGGAGAAACGATTATTTACTTCCGAATCGGTGACGGAAGGACATCCGGACAAAGTCTGCGATGCGATTTCCGATGCGATTCTGGACGCTTGTATGGAAAAGGATCCTATGAGCCGTGTGGCTTGTGAGACGGCAACCTGTACAGGATTTGTGCTTGTAACCGGAGAGATTTCTACAAAAGCTTATGTGGATATCCAGAAAATTGTACGTGACACGGTAAAGGAAATTGGCTATACCAAATCCGAGTATGGCTTTGATGGAAACACCTGCGCGGTACTGGTTGCCATTGACGAACAGTCTGCGGATATTGCAATGGGCGTTGACAAGGCATTTGAGGCAAAGCAGGAGGAGAAAAACGCTTCCGAAAACAAAATGTCCGATGCGGAGATTGAAGCCATTGGCGCAGGCGATCAGGGAATGATGTTCGGCTATGCCACCAATGAGACGGAGGAATATATGCCTTATTCTATTTCCCTTGCACACAAGCTGGCGCTGCAGCTTACCAAGGTGCGCAAGGACGGAACCCTTTCCTACTTAAGACCCGATGGAAAAAGCCAGGTTTCCGTGGAATATGACGAGGAGGGCAGGCCTGTCCGCTTAGAGGCAGTGGTTCTCTCCACCCAGCATGATCCGGACGTAACACAGGAGCAGATTCACGAGGATATTAAGAAGTATGTGTTTGACCCGATTCTCCCGAAGGAATTACTGGATGAAAACACGAAATACTTTATCAACCCTACGGGCCGTTTCGTAATCGGCGGACCTCACGGTGACGCAGGCCTTACGGGACGTAAGATTATTGTGGACACCTACGGCGGTTATGCACGCCACGGCGGCGGCGCGTTCTCCGGAAAGGACTGCACGAAGGTGGACAGAAGCGCGGCATATGCGGCTCGCTATGTGGCAAAAAATATCGTAGGCGCCGGTTTGGCCGACAAATGCGAAATTCAGCTGTCTTATGCGATTGGCGTTGCACAGCCCACATCCATCATGGTTGACACCTTTAAGACAGGTAAGGTTTCCGATGAGAGACTGGTGGAAATCATAAGAGAGAACTTTGACCTGCGTCCGGCCGGAATCATCAAGATGTTAGATTTACGCCGCCCGATTTACAAACAGACGGCAGCTTATGGACACTTTGGCCGTAATGATCTGGATTTGCCATGGGAGAAACTGGACAAGGTGGATGCGCTTAAGAAGTACTTATAAGCAAATATTTTAGGTGATACGGGGCATCTTCTTTTAGAGCATTTTTCAAACACGCTCTAGGGAAGATGCCCATAGCTTAACTCTTTCACTGCCTGCGCCCAGCATTCCTCCGGTACATTTGGCCAGTTGCATTCTCCAAATTTATCTTTACATAATGTCATTGCCCTTTTCAGGACCGTACCATGCGATATTTCACCTGTTCTCAATAAGTTTTCCGATACTTTACACCAATAGGGGGCCTTCCTGCTCAATCCTGAAGAATGTAAATCCGCAATAACATTTTCCGTATCATACTCCAAACTGACAAACTCATAGTTCCATAAACCTTGCAGTCCACACAATATCATAAATTGCGCTTTGCCATTGCTTTGTAATGGAACACCCACCGAACCGGCATTGAGCACTATTTTTCCATCATGAACAATTTTACCTTGTATATGAGTATGCCCACACAATATATAATCAGTGGAATTACTTTCCATAATGAAATATGTATTTTCATTGTCAGGCAACAATTTTTCGCTTATATTTCGGGGTGAACCATGGCAAATGGTTATTGGCAATAAACTGCCAAAGGTAAGATCTTCTTTCATTGAAAGGGATTGAAAAAACTGTAAATCTTTTTCCGTTAAGTTCCGATAGGTATAATACAGACAGCCCGTTGTTGAATCATATTCCTTCCACTCTTTTGGCTCCTTTTCATAATTTATCCAGTAATCTTCCTTATTTCCCCTGACAAAAAAACATTTATACTGTTTTTTAACCGAATATAATATATCCATTGTTTTTTGTGGATATGCCAGTTCACCTACATAATCCCCAAGGAAAATAAAAGTATCTATTCCCAAATTAACTGCATAATCCAAACATTTTTGTAAAGCAAGATAATTGCCATGTATATCTGATAATACTGCTATTTTTAACATACTTATTATCCTTTCCATTTGCCTTTGGCGGTACGGAGCCGTAAGTTGCGTAAATTATTGCATAAAATTGTACGGAGATTATCAATTATGGAATACAGTATACCATATTTCTCCTCCCATACAAAGTAACAAATCTGTGGGAAGATGTCTTAAAAATATACCTTTTTTGGGGGAAATGAGATATAATGTACGCGGAGGCAATGAGCAGTGCCACGGAGCAAGATGCAAAAAAGGACTGCTCGCAGTCATTTTTTGGAGATTGCTACGTGATAGGGCGAAGCCCGCGAATGAGGAAAGCCGAAGGCTTTTCGAATACGCGCACTGCGGGGTAAAGGAGAGAGTACAAAGCAAGAAAAGATTACTTCGTGACAGGGCGAAGCCCGCGAATGAGGAAAGCCGAAGGCTTTTCGAATACGCGCACTGCGGGGTAAAGGAGAGAGAGTACAGAGCAAGAAAAGAGGTTCATATGGCATTTGCGCATCTTCATGTCCATACGGAGTACAGCTTACTGGACGGTTCGAATAAAATAAAGGAATATGTAAAGCGTGTAAAAGAGCTTGGCATGGACAGCGCCGCCATTACGGATCACGGCGTTATGTACGGTGTGATTGATTTCTATAAAGCATGCAAGGCCGAGGGAATCAAACCGATTCTGGGCTGTGAAATATATGTGGCCCCCAATTCCCGTTTTGACAAAGAGCTGACAGGCGGGGAGGACAGATATTATCATCTGGTTTTACTTGCGGAAAACAATACAGGATACGATAATCTCATGAAAATCGTAAGCCGCGGTTTCACGGAAGGGTATTATTATAAGCCCCGGGTGGACATGGAACTTTTGCGTGAAAATCATGAGGGTATTATCGCTCTGTCCGCCTGTCTTGCGGGGGAGGTACAGCGTTATATCCAGAAGGGGCTGGTGGACGAGGCAAAGAAGGCGGCTTTAAAGTACAGGGATTGTTTTGGGGAGGAAAATTATTTCCTGGAGCTGCAGGATCATGGGCTGCCGGAGCAGAAGATGGTCAACACCACGCTTTTACAGATGAGTAAGGAGCTGGGAATTCCTCTTGTGGCCACCAACGACGTTCATTATACTTATGCGGAGGACGTGAAGCCCCACGATATCCTTCTTTGTATCCAGACAGGGAAAAAGCTGGCGGACGAGGACAGGATGCGCTACGTGGGCGGGCAGTATTATGTCAAGAGAGAGGAAGAAATGAAGGGACTTTTCCCTTATGCCTGGGAGGCGGTGGAAAATACCCAGCGGATTGCGGACAGATGTAATGTGGAAATTGAATTTGGGGTTACCAAGCTCCCTCATTTTGAAGTGCCAAAGGGGTATGATTCCTGGACGTATTTAAATAAGCTTTGCCATGATGGTTTAAAGGAGCGTTATGGAGAGGATGAGAATGCGCCGGCCGGGGATACGGGACAGACGTTAAAGGAGCGTCTTAACTATGAGTTAAATGTCATTAAGACTATGGGATATGTGGATTACTTCCTGATTGTATGGGACTTTATCCGCTATGCGAAACAAAACGGGATTATGGTAGGCCCCGGGCGGGGATCGGCAGCGGGAAGTATTGTTTCCTATGCCCTTAATATTACGAATATTGATCCCATTAAGTATGGTCTTTTGTTTGAGCGGTTTTTGAATCCGGAGCGCGTTTCCATGCCGGATATCGATATTGATTTCTGTTTCGAGAGGCGGCAGGAGGTTATCGATTATGTAGGGCGCAAGTATGGCGCGGAAAAGGTAGTGCAGATAGTCACCTTTGGTACTTTGGCGGCTAAGGGCGTGATCAGAGACGTGGGCAGAGTCATGGATTTGCCTTATGCTTACGTGGATTCTCTTGCAAAGATGATACCAAACGAGCTGAATATCACCATAGACCGTGCCTTGCAAATCAATCCTGAATTAAGAAAGATGTATGAAACGGACGGGCAGGTAAAAGAGCTCATCGATATGAGCAGGCGTCTTGAGGGACTGCCCCGGCACACTTCCATGCATGCGGCGGGGGTTGTGATATGCTCAAGGCCCGCGGAGGAGCTTGTGCCTCTTTCAAGGGGGGCCGACGGTTCCGTTACCACACAGTTTACCATGACCACCATAGAAGAACTGGGACTTTTAAAGATGGACTTTTTAGGGCTGCGGACTTTGACGGTGCTTCGGGATGCGGTAGCCCTTGTTGAGAAGGATAAAGGGATTCATATTGATATAGACGAAATAGATTTTGACGATAAAAAGGTTTTGGCTTCTATCGGTACCGGAAGGACGGATGGAGTGTTCCAGTTGGAAAGCGGCGGGATGAAAAGCTTTATGAAGGAACTGAAACCGCAGAATCTGGAGGATATCATTGCGGGAATCTCCCTTTACCGGCCTGGCCCTATGGATTTTATTCCCAAATACATCAGGGGGAAAAATAACCTGGGGGCTATCACTTATTCCTGTCCGCAGTTAGAGCCTATTTTGTCCTCCACTTATGGCTGTATCGTATATCAGGAACAGGTAATGCAGATTGTGCGCGACTTAGGGGGCTATACCCTTGGGAGGAGCGACTTGGTGCGCCGTGCCATGAGCAAGAAAAAGCAGTCGGTGATGGAAAAGGAGCGGGCAAACTTTATCTATGGGAATACGGAGGAAGGGGTTCCGGGCTGTGTGGCAAATGGGATTCCGGAAAAGGTGGCCTCACAGATTTATGATGATATGATGGACTTTGCCAAGTATGCTTTCAACAAGTCTCACGCCGCCTGCTATGCGGTGGTGGCTTATCAGACGGCTTTTCTGAAATATTATTATCCGGTGGAATTTATGGCGGCGCTTATGACCTCAGTGATCGACAATCCCGGAAAGGTAGCGGAATACATCATGGTCAGCCGGAACATGGGCATCACCATCCTGCCTCCCGACATTAACCAGGGCGAGGGCGGATTTTCCGTAAGCGGCAATTCTATCCGTTATGCGCTTACCGCCATTAAAAGCGTGGGACGGCCGGTGATTGAGGCTGTGGAAAAGGAGAGGAACGAGAGAGGGCCGTATACAAATCTCAAGGACTTTATCACCAGGATGGCGGACAAGGAAGTAAACAAAAAGGCCATTGAAAACTTTATCAAAGCGGGCGCTTTTGACAGCCTTCCGGGAACACGGAAGCAGTTTATGAGCGGCTACGTGCAGATTTTAGAGAATATTGTCCACGACAGGAAGAATAATATGGCAGGGCAGATCAGCCTCTTTGATCTTGTGGATGAAAGTCAGAAGGAAGAATTTGACTTAAAGCTCCCGGATGTGGGAGAATATTCCAAGGAAATGCTGCTGGCTTTTGAAAAAGAAGTCCTTGGCATTTATATCAGCGGACATCCTTTGGAAGAACAGGAGGAGCTTTGGAAAAAAGGAATTACCAACACGACGGCGGATTTTATGCTGGATGTGGAGAGCAATGAGACGGTGGTAAAGGACAACATGACGGCGGTGATCGGCGGCATGATTACCGATAAACGGATTAAGTACACCAAAAATGATAAAATTATGGCTTTTTTGCAGGTGGAGGACCTGGCAGGCAGCGTGGAGGTTATTGTCTTTCCAAGGGATTATGAGAGAAATAGTGCCAAGCTGGTGGAAGATAATAAGGTTTTTATCAAGGGCAGGGTTTCTCTGGAAGAGGATAAGGATGGGAAACTGATTTGTGAAAAGATAACCGCATTTGATGAAATTCCAAGAAAGCTTTGGATTAAATTTAGGACCAAAGAAGATTACGATCAGGCGGAAGAAGGATTGTATGCTGCGCTTGCCGAATCCGACGGTAAGGACAGTGTGATTATTTATCTCGAGGATTTAAAGGCTATGAAAAAACTGCCGCCCAACAAAAGCGTGTGCGCGGATGAAAATCTTTCCATACAATTAAAGGAACGGTATGGGAAGGAAAACATAAAAATTGTGTGGGACGTGAAAAAAGATTGAAAACCACGCAAAATAGAGGTAAAATAGTGAGCAAAGAAAGGATGGGACCTACTTATGGCAAAAGAAATTAAAACCATTGGTGTCCTCACCAGCGGCGGTGATGCACCGGGAATGAATGCGGCAATTCGTGCGGTAGTGCGTAAGGCAATTGGGAATGGTGTAAAGGTAAAAGGTATTAAAAAAGGGTATCAGGGCCTTTTGTATGAAGAAATCGTAGATATGGAAAGAAAGGATGTTTCCGATACTATCCAGAAGGGCGGTACGATACTCGGGACAGCCCGCTGTCCGGAGTTCAAGCAGGAGGAGGTCCAGATAAAAGCGGCTGAGATATGCAGAAAGCATGGCATTGACGGTATTATTGTCATAGGCGGCGACGGATCATACCGCGGCGCTCAGGCACTTGCAAGGAATGGTATTAATACCATAGGGATCCCGGGGACCATTGACCTTGATATTGCCTGTACGGATTACACCATCGGCTTTGATACGGCTGTTAATACGGCAATGGAGGCAATCGATAAGGTAAGAGATACATCTTCCTCCCATGAGCGCTGTAGTATTATAGAGGTTATGGGAAGAAATGCCGGGTATATTGCGCTGTGGTGCGGTGTGGCGAACGGCGCGGAGGACATTTTAATCCCGGAAAAATATGACTTTAATGAGCAAAATATCATTAATAATATTATTTACAACCGTAAAAAAGGAAAAACCCATCATATCATTGTGAATGCGGAGGGAATCGGACATTCCACATCCATGGCAAGAAGGATTGAAGCGGCCACCGGTATGGAGACAAGAGCCACTATTTTAGGATACATGCAAAGAGGCGGTTCGCCTACCTGTAAAGATCGTTTTTATGCTTCCATGATGGGCGCTTATGCCACGGATATTTTGTGCGAGGGTAAGTCAAACAGAGTGGTTGGCTATAAAAACGGAGAATTTGTAGATTTTGATATTGAGGAAGCTTTGAATATGCAGAAGGCTATCTCCGAATATGAATATTTTGTCAGCAAGATGTTGTCACAGTAGATAAAACGCCGCCAGCTTTGGGAGCTGGTTTCATATAATAACGGCCAGCACGCTCCGCGAACTGTCCTTATGTTAACAAAAACGCCGGTGTGTGCCGGCGTTTGTTTATGGAAGTATGACGCTAAAGCGGCGCACGGGGCGCGCGGCGAGTAGGGAGAAAATCTTCCCTGCTCGATTTGGCTTTGGATGGAGGGAAAATGATTACCAGTCTGACAAATATGCGGATTAAGCAGCTTGTGGCGCTGCAGGAAAAGAGCAGAGTGCGAAATCGGGAGAGACTTTTTATAGGAGAAGGAATAAAGATGTTTGAGGAAGCGCCTGTCAGCCGGATACGGGAGGTATATTTGGGAGAAAGGCTTTGGGAACGGCTATCAGGGGGCGACTGCCAGGAACCGGTATGGGAGAAACTGGCGGAGTGTAGGAAACAGGGGGTTTTTGTGGAGCATGTTTCGGAGGAAGTTTTGAAAAAGATCTCGGACACCCAGACGCCCCAGGGAATTTTGTTTGTGATGGAGCAGTTTTCCTATTCCTTAGAAGAACTCATAAAGGAGGCGAAGGAAAGATGGGAAAAGGGCGGTCGGCCGCCGCTGTTTCTTTTGCTGGAGGATATTCAGGATCCGGGGAATTTAGGGACAATGCTGCGGACAGGGGAAGGCGCCGGTGTGGACGGGGTTATTATGAGCAGGGGTACGGTGGATATTTATAACCCGAAAACCATTCGCTCTACCATGGGATCTTTGTACAGGGTTCCTTTTTTGTATACGGACAGCTGCGGACAGACGATTAATATATTAAGAGAAAGCAATATTTTGGTATATGCGGCTCACTTAAAAGGAGAGAAATATTTTGATGAGATTGCATATGATGGAGGAAGCGCTTTTCTGGTGGGGAATGAAGGGAAAGGGCTAAAAGAAGAGACGGCAGACTTGGCGGACGCTTATTTAAAAATACCCATGGCGGGAAAGCTTGAATCGTTAAACGCGGCGGTGGCGGCGGCGCTTTTGCTTTACCAGGCGTCCGGATATGCAAGAAGAATGCCTTGAAAAAATGCCTTGGAAAACAGGCATTCTTCATCAGGATTTTTGATGCCGCAGAGCGGAGTCATGGGGGTTGGAAAGAAATGTCGGTGGAAATATAGATAGTTTATATGTATTTGACCCTCGCGGCATTCGCCAAATGTCTAAGCCAACCGTCGGTTGGCTTAGACATTTGGCGAATGCAGCCGCTTGGCTCATTGCTCGCGGGAATAATAGAGGAAAGGAAGATTGCAATGAAAATCGGGTTTATTGGGCTTGGAAATATGGCAAAGGCTATGATCGGCGGAATGCTGGCGAAAGGGGTTGCAAAGCCGGAGGAAATTCTGGGATTCGCTAAGACGGAAAAAACCAGACAAGATGTGAAGGAAAAATATGGCATTCAAATTTTGGAGGACAATGCAGCCGTGGCAGCTTTGGCGGACGCTCTGATATTGGCGGTAAAACCCCAAATGTTCGGGGAGGTTATCAGGCAGATTAAGGATGCTGTCAGGGAAGATACGCTGGTGGTGAGTATCGCTGCCGGAAAAACCATTGTACAGATGGAAGAGTCCTTTGGAAAGAAAATTAAGCTGGTACGCTGCATGCCTAATACGCCCGCCATGGTTGGGGAAGGCTGCAGCGGCGTATGCAGAAATGAACTGGTGGAGGATAAAGAGATGGAGCAGTGTATGGAACTGCTTGGAAGCTTTGGCATTGCCGAGGAGGTGCCGGAGCGGCTTATGGATGCGGTGGTGGGCGTAAGCGGAAGTTCGCCGGCTTTTGTGTTTATGTTTCTGGAAGCGCTTGCCGACGGCGCTGTAAAGGCCGGGATGCCCAGGGCGCAGGCATATCGTTTCGCGGCGCAGACGGTTCTTGGAAGCGCTAAGCTGATGCTTGAGACGGGTAAGCATCCGGGCGAGCTCAAAGATATGGTATGTTCTCCCGGCGGAACGACCATAGAGGGCGTAGAGGCGCTGGAGAAAAGGGGCTTTAGAAGCGCCGTAATGACAGCGGTGGACGCCTGTGTAAAAAAATCAGAAAACATGTAAAAAAAACGTAATAAATTTGGATGGATTTGGAATGAGAATTTAGGTAAAAATGGTTCGATTTGCGCAAACTTGACAAATAATAGATGATTTGATACAATGCTATTATCATATGCTGTAATAAATTTGTAACATATATTATATATTTATGCATATAAATATAGAGAGCAGATATAGAAATATGTGGAAAAGCTATATGTATAAAAATGTGTATTACAAAATACAGGATATTGTGGAGGTAGCAAAATGAACCGGAGAAACAGACTGCTGGCAACGGTAATATGCTTTATGGCCGTCCTGCTTTTTGCATCGGCAGGGGAATTAACCGTTCAGGCAAAAGAGGGCTATGATTTCCTCAGCGTTGGAGTGGCGGAGGTGCTAGACCCGAGCGCTTACAATTTTGACGAGGATGGAACAGAAAAAAAACGTAAGAAAAATATTGATGAAAAATTTGAAGCTGAGAAAGAGAGAATGGAACAGGAACTGACCATGGCCAACGTGCAGGATGCATTAAACATCAGGGCGGAGGCTGACGAGGATTCCGAGAAGGTGGGGCTGCTTTATAAGGATTGCGGCGGAACCATCTTAGAGCGCAAAGACGGCTGGACGAAGTTAAGAAGCGGCAGCGTAATCGGCTGGGCAAAGGATGAGTATCTTTTGTTTGGCGAGGACGCCAAGGACATGGCGGAGGATGTTGCAAACTGGATTGTAACATTGGATACGGATACGGTACGGGTAAGAACGGAACCTAATGAGGACGCCGAACTGTTCGGCCTTATGGCTTACGAGGATTCCGTGGAATTTATCGACACCGTGGAGGACGGCTGGATCAGCGTCGATTATGACGGCGAGGTAGGGTACATTAAATCAGAGTATGTCAATGTGAAATTCCACATTGATGAGGCTGAGAGCATGGAGATCATCAGGGCAAGGGAGAAGGAAGCGGAAGAACGTAAGCGCAAGGAAAACCGCGGCGCAGTGGCGGCGGATGCGGACGAGACCAGACTTCTCGGAGCTTTGATTTACTGTGAAGCGGGCAACCAGTCTTATGAGGGTATGGTAGGCGTAGGCGCAGTGGTTATGAACCGTGTAAAGAGCGGCGCATATCCCAACACCATCCACTCCGTAATCTATGCATCAGGCCAGTTTACCCCTGCTATGACAGGAAAGGTTGCAAAGGTATATGAGGGACAGGTGCCGGATGTATGTATGCAGGCGGCCCAGGCAGCCATTAACGGGGAAACCACAGTAGGCGACGCCACCCACTTTAGACGTGCCGGCAAGAGAGAGGGATATGTTTTGGGCGCACATGTTTTTTGGTAAAAAATGTCAGGAAGAAAGTGAAAAAGCACTCAGCTATGGCAGCCGCAGAATGCGGCTGCCGTTTTGTGTTGCTTACTTCCTTTTTATGTAGTAAAATGATATTTAAAATAGACAGACGATTTTTGTTTATAATATAGGTTAATAAGGAGGGGATTTATGAATTTAGTGACGATATGGCTGATTGTTTTTGTCGCCTGTATTGTGGTTGAAATTATTACAATGGGCCTTACTACCATTTGGTTCGCAGGAGGCGCGCTGTTTGCAGCGGTCAGCGCCGCTTTAGGGGCGCCGCTTTGGCTGCAGATTGCTTTGCTGGCAGTAGTATCGCTGGCGCTCTTATTTTTTACAAGGCCTATTGCAGTGAAATATTTCAATAAGGACAGGGTAAAAACGAATGTGGAGAGCCTTGTTGGGAAACAGGCAATTGTAATCAGCGAGATTGACAATTTGCAGGGCATAGGGCAGGTAACGGTAGGCGGACGGGAATGGAGCGCCAGAACTACGGTGGACGGCATTAAATTGCCGGTAGGAAGCGTGGTTATGATACGGGCCATCAGCGGCGTGAAGCTGATGGTAGAAAAAAAGTCTATATAGGATTGGAACTTCCAGGCAGACATGTGTTTGCCTGCGGCGGAAACAAAAAATAACAAATGGGCGGCTTTTTGTAAAGTTACCCGGAAAGAAGAGGAAAAATATGGGATATGTAGTAATTGTTTTGCTTGTGATTTTGCTTTTTTTGCTGGCATCCTGCGTAAAGATTGTGCCTCAGGCAAATGCCTACGTTGTGGAGAGATTGGGTGCTTATCAGGGGACCTGGTCGGTGGGCCTTCATTTTAAAATGCCGATTATTGATAAGGTGGCAAAGAGGATTAATTTAAAGGAACAGGTAGTGGATTTTGCGCCTCAGCCGGTTATTACCAAGGACAATGTTACCATGCGGATTGATACGGTTGTGTTTTTCCAGATTACGGATCCTAAAATGTTTGCCTATGGCGTGGAAAATCCTATTATGGCAATTGAAAATCTGACAGCAACCACACTGCGTAATATCATTGGCGACTTGGAGCTGGATCAGACCCTTACTTCAAGGGAAACCATTAATACAAAGATGCGCGCTTCTCTGGATGAAGCTACGGACCCCTGGGGCATTAAGGTAAACAGGGTCGAGCTTAAGAACATTATCCCCCCTGCTGAAATCCAAAATGCCATGGAAAGACAGATGAAAGCGGAGCGCGAGAGAAGAGAAGCGGTTACCCGTGCAGAAGGTGAAAAGAAAGCAAGCGTAACGGTTGCGGAAGGTAAAAAGGCAGCGGCAATCTTAGAGGCGGAGGCTGAAAAGCAGTCTGCAATTCTCCGTGCGGAGGCTCAGAAAGAAAAGATGATTCGGGAGGCAGAGGGTGAAGCGGAAGCTATCCTCAAGGTTCAGCAGGCTACGGCGGACGGTATCAGGATGATACGTGAGGCCGGGGCAGATGAATCCGTGCTGCGTATTAAGAGCCTGGAGGCATTTGAAAAGGCTGCGGACGGCAAGGCAACCAAGATTATTATTCCCTCTGAAATTCAGGGAATTGCAGGACTTGCGGCGTCTATTAAAGAACTGGTAAGCGATAAATAAAGTAAGACGGACAGTAACTTACGGATCATCTGCAGGACATATTTGAGCCTGGGGCTTAAATATGTCCTGATTGTGGATAGAAACACCTTTTACTATGGGTGGCTTTCGGGCCGCAATGGTAACAGGCGATGGAAAGGCATGGTTCTGGATGAATTTAAAAGGAAGAAGTTTCTTAAAGCTTTTGGATTTTACACCGGAGGAGATTCTTTATCTGGTGGATTTGGCGGCAGAGCTGAAAGAAAAAAAGAAAAAGAAAATTTTGACAAAGGATATGCATGAGGGCAAGAATGTTGCTCTTATCTTTGAAAAGACCAGTACCCGTACCCGCTGCTCCTTTGAGGTGGCGGCCCATGATCTTGGGATGGGAACCACATATTTAGACCCTTCCGGTTCCCAAATTGGTAAAAAAGAAAGTATTGCGGACACGGCAAGAGTGTTAGGCAGTATGTACGAGGGGATTGAATATCGGGGCTTTGAACAGGAAATTGTGGAAGAGCTGGCAAAATATGCAGGCGTTCCTGTGTGGAACGGTCTTACCAATGAATTTCACCCCACCCAAATGCTGGCGGACGTGCTGACAATAAAGGAAAAGCTTGGGCGCGTTAAGGGTGTGAAGCTGACCTATATGGGAGACGCCCGTTATAACATGGGAAATTCGCTGATGGTGGTTTGTGCGAAGCTGGGAATGCATTTTACGGCCTGCACTACGAAGAAGTATTTTCCGGAGGAACAGTTGGTGGAGGAGTGTCGGCGGCTGGCAAAAGAATCGGGCGGTTCCATTACTCTTTCGGAGAATGTAATGGAAGGAACGAAGGATGCGGATGTCATTTATACGGACGTGTGGGTGTCCATGGGTGAGCCGGAGGCCGTATGGGAGGAGCGGATTCGCGAGCTGTCTCCTTATCAGGTAAACGATAGGGTTATGAAAAATGCCGGAGAAAATGCAATTTTTATGCATTGCCTGCCTGCTTTCCATGATCTTAAGACGAAAATCGGAAAAGAGATGGCAGATAAATTTGGCATTCAGGAGATGGAAGTTACGGACGAAGTATTTAAGTCACCTGCGTCCGTGGTATTTGAGGAAGCGGAAAACAGAATGCATACGATTAAGGCAGTTATGGCGGCAACACTCTAAAACGTTTTTGGCACGCTAAGGAGGCCGTATTTCCGAAAGCGGACCATGTATTGGCTTGGAGCGTGTTTGAAAATCCGGTAAAATAGTTTCACGGGAAGTCTTGCAATGAGTTTTTTGAGGACACAGGTAAATGGGGCGGAAAGAAGAAAAGACGGTGCTTTGCGGCGCCAATGCGTATGAAAAAAAATATTATTTTAACCATAAGTTTGCAGGGATACCAAAATCCATCCAGGATGAACTGCATATTATCTGTGTATTGTTCACAGAAGAGATAGGCGGGATTTTTACCATTGAATTTGAAGAGGACGGCAATGTGTCCATGCGCACGGAATATGCGCCGGATGACTTCCTTTACGATGAAATCGGAAGCGGGCTTTTGGTGAATGAAGTTCGGCGCAAGAGACAGGAAATGTTCGAATCCCTGCGCATGTACTACAGGGTATTTATCCTTCATGAGGATGTGGACGAGCTGCTTGGGGAAGATGAATAATGTCTTAAAAGACGAGTATTTTACCTGGGTTTCAGCTGCCGGGAAGGGGCGGCAGGGAGAAGGAAAAGGAAGCGAAAGGTTGGCAGAGTATATGACAGACGTCTCACGAAAGCTACGGATTGGAAATGTAGTTTTAGATAACCGGCTCATATTGGCTCCTATGGCAGGCGTAACGGACCTGCCATTTCGTTTGCTGTGCAGGGAGCAGGGGGCAGGGCTTGTATGTATGGAAATGGTCAGCGCCAAGGCCATTTTTTTTCATAATAAAAATACGGAAAATCTGATGGAAATTGACCCTGAGGAGCAGCCGGCAGCCTTGCAGCTTTTTGGTTCCGATCCGGATATCATTAGCGAAATGGCAAAACGGATTGAGGAAAAGCCTTTTTCCATATTGGATATCAATATGGGCTGTCCCGTGCCTAAGGTGGTCAACAATGGGGAAGGATCCGCGCTTATGAAGAATCCCAAGCTGGTGGAGGAAATCATAACAAAAACAGTTAAGGCAATCAAAAAGCCGGTTACGATCAAAATCCGTAAAGGCTTTTGCGATGATCTGGTCAATGCGGTGGAGATTGCAAAAATTGCGGAGGGGTGCGGCGCAGCTGCCGTAGCAGTTCACGGGAGAACAAGGGAACAGTACTATTCGGGGAAGGCGGATTGGGATATCATTGCAAGGGTGAAGGCTTCGGTATCCATTCCGGTGATTGGAAACGGGGATGTAACGGACGGCCCGTCGGCAAAGGCCATGCTAGAGCAAACCGGCTGCGACGGCCTGATGGTGGGAAGGGCGGCCAGGGGGAATCCATGGATCTTTCAGGAAATTCTGCATTACTTAGAAAACGGGCAAAAAGATTTTAAACCGTCGGCGACGGAAGTGCGGGATACAATTTTGCGTCATGCAAAAATGGCGCTTAGGGTGAAGGGAGAATATACGGCGGTTCGGGAAATGAGAAAGCATATCGGATGGTATACTGCAGGCTATCCAAATTCCGCCGCTCTTCGAAGGGACATCAACACGATGGAAACCTTTGGAGAGCTTGAGAAGGCGGTAAAAACGATTTTGTGGGAATAGGAAAGAGATTCCCTACATATGCTTTTTTATGGAAACAGAATATAAAAAGTTGTTTTATGTAGGAATTGCATATGGCGCTTACCCGCCCAAAGGAAAAAAGATAAATAAGACAGGCCTGCCAATTAAAAAGCTGGGAAAAGAGTTCCCCTATCTTTTGGGAGAAGGGCGTATGGCAGTAAAGAAATTGCAGATTTATTATGCGCTCTTGCCCGAGTATAGCGGAAAAGCATTGCTTACGGGAAAGCCTAAGAATTGGAAAGCACATACGGCAGGCGCGCTTTTGGACGAAGCACAGGAAAGGGCCGGGAGAAAATTTGATTGCCGGGAGCAGCTTTTGGGGCGGGAATTAAACGGAAATGCCGCAGAGGCTTCCCGGGAGCTTATTGCGGTTAACCTTTACCGTCTGCGGCCTTTTGATAAAATATGTATTTCTTTGCCGGAGGAAGGCGGAGAACAGGAGACAGAAGGGATAAAGGAACTGCTTTGCCCTTACCTGCCAAGGATAAGACAGGTGTTTTTAAAAGGGATGGAGAGTAGCTTATCGGATTGGCTGGAGGAATATCTTTACGATGAATTTGGGATTGTTATGCTAAGGGCTCATGAGGTCTTAAAAGACATGCCGTGGCTCAATCTTGGAGCGGGCGTGGGAGGAGACAGTCCACAATTACATCTTCAAAAGGAAAAAGATTTCCAAAGATGCGTAAGCCCGGCCTTGGCGCTTAAATTTCTTGACACTGAGGTAAAAAATGGTTATAATACGGACGTTAATTTATAAAGGAAAAGACATAACGGCCAGACGAAAGGCCGGATAGAAGGCTAGAAAACAGATTTAAGAAAGAAACGGTTTTAACCGATAAATTTTCAGAAACATAAAAGATGGAAGGATGAATGGCAATGGAAGAAAAAAAGAACATACTCACTTACGAAGGACTAAGGAAATATGAAGACGAGCTTCATGATCTGAAAGTGGTAAAAAGGAAAGAAGTAGCGCAGAAGATTAAAGAAGCAAGAGAGCAGGGAGACTTATCCGAGAATGCGGAATATGATGCTGCGAAGGACGAGCAGCGCGACATTGAAGCCAGGATAGAGGAATTGGAAAAGATTCTGAAAAATGCGGAGGTGGTAGTGGAGGACGAGGTTGACCTTGACAAGATCAATATCGGCTGCCTTGTAAAAATACGCGACCTTGAATTTGATGAAGAGTTAGAGTACAAAATTGTGGGCTCTACGGAGGCAAACAGCTTAAAGGGGAAAATTTCCAATGAGTCGCCGGTGGGGAAAGCCCTGATTGGGAGCAAAATGGGAGATATCGTGGAGGTGGAAACGCCTGCCGGGACATGTAAATATGAGGTTCTCGAGATACAAAGGGCAAACAATCAGTAAGGAGAATATTGCAGGCGGCCGGCGAGCACGAGAGAGGAATCCGGGTGTCGTAAAACGAGGATAAAAACCTTATGATAAGGAGGGTTAATAGTGGCAGAGCAGCAAAATAACGGAACCCAAAACAGCAGGCGGGGACAGGAACAGGATATAGGGCAGCTTTTGAAGGTAAGGAGGGAAAAGCTTGCGGCGCTGCAGGAAGCGGGCAAGGATCCTTTTCAGATTACCAAATATGATGTGACCCATCACTGCAGGGAAATAAAAGATCATTTTGACGAGATGGAAGGAACAATGGTATCCGTAGCCGGGCGTATTATGGCAAAGCGCGTTATGGGAAAGGTATCTTTTGGAAATATTTTAGACGTATCGGGAGATATCCAGTTTTATGCGGCACGTGATAATATCGGAGAAGAAGCTTACGCAGGATTTAAGAAATTTGACAGAGGCGATATTGTGGGCATGAAGGGTGAAGTTTTCCGAACGGAAAAGGGAGAAAAGTCCATTCGTGTATCCGAAATTACTTTGCTTTCTAAGAGCCTGCAGATTTTACCTGAAAAATACCATGGACTGGTAAACACAGATATCCGTTATCGCCAAAGATACACGGATCTTATCGTAAATGATGAAGTGAGGGAGACCTTTGTTAAGCGGTCAAAAATCATTTCTACTATCAGGAGATATTTGGACGATCAGGGCTTCATGGAGGTGGAAACCCCTATGCTGGTATCCAACGCCGGCGGCGCTGCGGCAAGACCTTTTGAAACCCATTTTAACGCTTTAGATGAAGACGTGAAGCTGCGTATTTCACTGGAATTGTATTTAAAGCGCCTGATTGTAGGCGGCCTTGAAAGAGTTTATGAGATTGGGCGTGTATTTCGCAATGAAGGGCTTGATACAAGACATAATCCTGAATTTACGCTGATGGAGTTGTACCAGGCTTACACGGACTATAATGGAATGATGGATTTGACGGAAAATATGTTCCGTTATTTGGCCAAGGAAGTGTGCGGGACAACCACAGTTCCCTATGGCGAGCATATGATAGATTTGGGCAAGCCCTTTGAAAGACTGACCATGATTGAGGCTGTAAAGAAGTACGCCGGCGTTAACTTTGACGAGGTAGCGGATACGGATGCGGCTAAGAAGCTGGCAGATGAAAGGGAAATCCATTATGAGGACAGGCATACCAAGGGAGATATTTTAAATCTGTTCTTTGAGGAATTTGTGGAGGAAAATTTGATTCAGCCTACTTTCGTCATGGATCATCCGGTGGAGATTTCCCCGCTTACCAAGCGTAAGCCGGATAAGCCGGATTATGTGGAGCGCTTCGAGCTGTTTATCACCGGGCGGGAGATGTGTAACGCTTACTCGGAATTGAATGATCCGATTGACCAGAGAGAACGGTTTAAGGCCCAGGAGGCGGCATTGGCAGCCGGGGATGAAGAAGCAAATACCACGGATGAAGATTTTCTTAATGCACTGGAAATTGGTATGCCGCCTACAGGGGGGATTGGGTATGGGATTGACAGGCTGGTGATGCTTCTTACTGACTCGCCGGCGATACGGGATGTTTTGTTGTTCCCGACGATGAAAACGCTTGGCGGAAAAGACCAGTAAAATCAAGGGTTTGCGGTACTTGAACTTGTAAACTACAACAAATTTACAACAATTTTACAACGCATAATGAAGAATAATGAGCGTTAATGAATAGTTGTACTCATAAATCCAATTCAATATTTTGTACGATAAGGACATTTTTCTAAAAGAAAATTTTAGGGAAGTGTCCTTTTGTTATGGTCAAAAAACAAAATAGGAAATGGAGGAAATGAACATGAGTAGTACAGCGTTAGGAGCAGAGAAAGCGATTATTTTTATCAGCGATGCACATGAAAAATTCTACTACGAGAAATTGAAAGAGGTCAGGTATCAGGACGTATACCACAAAGCGCTTGTATATTGTCTTGGTATCAGCGATGACACAAGAAGAAATA